>ENA-OSET01000019-OSET01000019.1-sediment-metagenome-genome-assembly--contig:-NODE-19-length-197909-cov-8.458667_pt1 | contig 197909 bp, 171 predicted proteins | sample MGYA00237882_ERZ534229 | MGnify/ENA primary metagenome ERZ534229 (study PRJEB26408, sample SAMN06266212) | sediment metagenome | isolation source: Hudson Canyon methane seep mesocosm | place... | reverse complement strand
GAACCAATCCCCATGGCGGTGTTGGCAGGCATTGCTGTTTACGTTGGCTTTAACATTCTCGACTGGAGCTTTATCCAACGCGCTCACAAGGTTAGCTATCAAGGCACCGGTGTGATGTATGGCGTGATGTTGCTAACCGTCTTTGTCGACCTGATTGTCGCCGTTGGTCTTGGGGTGTTTATCTCGAACATTCTTATTATCGAACGATTAAGCCGTGAACAAAAACGCCACGTAAAAGCCATCAGCGATGCCGACGGGGATGACGTTCCTCTGACTGACGATGAACGTAATTTACTGGACAAAGCGAAAGGCAAGCTTCTGTTTTTGTACCTCTCTGGCCCAATGATCTTTAGCGTGTCTAAAGCCATATCACGACAGCATTCGAGTGTCTCAGATTATGAAGTCATGATTTTGGATCTCACCGATGTACCCATGATTGATGTCACCGTTGGGCTTGCACTCGAAAACGCCATCAAAGACGCGCAAGATGCAAAATGCGAAGTGTTCTTGCTGTGCCCAAATGAACGGACACGCCGTCAACTCGGAAAATTCCAGGTCTTAGAGCTGATACCCGAAAATAACGCCTACTCTCATCGCCGAGAAGCTCTAGAAGCCGCACTACAATATTTGGGAACAGACAAGCATGAACACGTAGAAGAGCAGCCAGCTTAAGCAGACTGCTCTTCAGGCGGTTATTTGGTGCTTAGACTATCCACCGATGATAGACCACTGCTGGTTACTACCTCCGTGGCTACCATATAAATTGACCTGTTTATTGCCATATTGGTCAAAGGCATAACCTGGTTCACTAATGTTTAAAATCGCTTTCTCACTGTTATCATAACGCCAGGCTTGAGTACTTGCGTTTGAGCAAGCCGACAGTGACAAGCGCGCGGCAGAAGCTAGCCAATTACTATTGATACACAACGAAGGATCAGCAGTAGCATGCAACTTGCCATCATTTCCCCAGCTCCACAAAGTGTTATGGTCATCGCTACAAGCTATGGCCGTTAATGTTTGACCGTCCAATGCAATACCAGCATCAACACCAATACAAAGATCATTACTGCCTGACTGTAACTCAACATTATGATATTGAAGCTCAGCTAAATTCAGGTCATAAGTATTATCGGTATTATCGCCCACGCCATCACCATCGGCATCTGACGTTTCAGAGCCATCATCAGGAAAGACATCATACTCATCAATCACACCGTCACCATCACGATCAATGATCGCAATCGAATCTTTATCTAAACCATCACAATAATCATTACCGCTGGTCTGATAAAACGCTTGCGGAATGGAATCGAAACCAAAGCTCGCTACTTGCGCTGCGGCGGCGTTACTATAAGAAAGCCCCCACATGGATAGGAAATCACGGTAGTCGCGTTCCGTTACTACTGAAATAGCGATTAATAACCAATCATTATTGCTCAAAGTTCTGGCTTCTTCCCGGCTAAATTGTCCAAAACCCAAGCTATCGCTCGCTGCCAACCACGCATCATCATTATCCTCCGCACGCTGAAACTCACGCACTAAAATGTGCAAACGCGCGACTAAATGCCAGCCATTAATGAGACTGCCTTGATCTTGCGCTGCCATCATCATCTGGATATAAATTGAAATGCCATCATTCCAAGCGGTTAAATTAGCTGCTTGCATATAAGCAAATGGATCTGCTTGCTTCATGCTTTCTTGCAAGGTACTAAACAAGCGATCAAAAGGCAGATTTTGACACGATGACGCAGTACCAGTGAAAGCATGAAACTGACTTTTTGAATAATAAGAATAAGGGTTAGTCGTAGAGTGACCGTCCCACCCGGCAAATCTAAATTTCCCTTGCTCCAAACCATGACCTAACTCGTGAATGTCGCCATGACCAATGGGATTAAAGTTCCAGCCCGCATCATAAGGGTTACCGGAACAACCAGCACCACAGGTTGGCTGATCAGCATTCATGTGTTTGACCAAATCAAGGTGATTGATAGTCCAGCCTTTGTCATCAGCAAAGTCATGAATTTCAGCTACAACATCAATACCTGGCCCCTGATAACCGGCTAGCACATGCGGATAGTTATGAATATATTGCTCTGTAGCGGCGGCCATCGCCTCTGCACCTTCAAAATTTTCGCTGGCTAAAGAGGTGCGCATTTTTGTTAGACGAGAATGAATTTCAAAATTCGGCGTGACCACTTCTGCCCAGTCAAAATCACCTGCTGCCATTTGCTTAGCAAATACAACATTGTCTTCAGCACTTGACCAATGTGGGTGCAAACCAATATCGCTAAAGTGTATTTCTACTGGTTCGTCATTGGTGCTAAACGACAACTGGATTGGGCCACCATAAGGCGAAGTTATTTGAATAGATTCTCCCGCACTGATTGCAAAAAATGTCGATTTTAAAAACTTAGGACGGTTATATTTGTTATCGTCGAATTCTTTTGTAGACGCTGAACGCTGGGTGTTAATAAATACCGAGACCTCTACATCACTGTTATCATTTCGTGTCACGGTAACCGTTTGCCCAGGTATTGCGTATACACCTGCAGAACGAAAATTCTTTTTACTGGTCAGGTTAACCGTTTTGTCGCTGGCGGTGATATGACTAAAATCAGATCGGCTGAAGTTGCCCAAGTCAGGTTGCACTGGGTTATGCGCACGGCTGTTATAAACTAAATGATCAGCCAAATACGCTTGTAAAAAATCGTTAGCATCACTGGTACTCACATCCATTGGATAACTAATGCTACGACGATAAAAATCTCCTAACAGCACCAATAATTTTTCAACCTGATAACCTTCAGCTGCAAAAATATCGACCTTGTTTTTATCTAACCCTTGAATAGATGAACGCAGTGCTGCAACAACATTTTTAAACTCTGTTTCGAAGGCAATCTCGCAACCGGAATCAGTCGCACAGCTGCTTAGGTCAAAACTGAAACTACCGTCGTCTAAACGAGTAAGTAGTTGATAAATATCTTCTAAATCCCAAGTTGCCTCCAGCATTTGCTGATAGCTGTCCCAACTAGCAGTATCCTGAGAAAAATAATTGCCCGCATTACCTGGAGTTTGCATACTCAGGTTCATGACTGACAGCACCGGGTTAGTCAGCGTGACTGTATTCCACCCGTGGAGATGAACATACAGTAGTGCAGCACCATTCGATTGGGCGCCTTCTAATGCAGATTTCGCAACACTGCTGCTCGCCACTTCACTTGAGCCAGTAATAAGCAAATCTGCATTGGCCACACAGCTGCCTAGCCTATCTTCCTCAGTACAATGAGTCACTTCCCAGTTTTCAAAATGACCATTGATCCATGAATTCGTGCGACTTGCGGTGGTGCTATCCATCAGCGCCAGACTTACTGTAGCGCTTTCAGTCATACTGAGGCTGTCGCGCTCAAGCAACCAGCTCAACAAGCTGATGAAGTTATCTTCGTATTCCAGATAGCTGCCATCGTTGAAACCGCGAATGATATTAGTACCGAAGGCCGCATTGCGCTGACCCTTAATATCCACAGCTGCTGCTAAATTCAATCCTTTGTTACCTTTGATGAGAGGATAAACACCTTCACGTTGGCTGAACATAACAAGTTGCGAACCTCTGCGTGGCAGGTAGTTGATGCCGTTACTGCCGTAAATGGCTTGCAACGCGTTTTCTATATCAGCTTTCTCAGTTTCGATAATGCTTTGAATTCTATTGATAATCGGTTCGGCGCTATCGGGCAAGTGTGAAGGGTCACCAGAGGCCATGGCCATAGTGACTCGCCCGTTATCAGTTGTTTGACTCGCTTCACCTTCAACTGGGTTTACTTGAGAGCTATTTCCACCAAAACTTGGCTGCTGCGAATCACTATCTGAGTCGCTTTTCCCACTTCCACCGCCACAAGCGGTCATCAGTATAGTGCTGGTAAGCAATGATAGAATTAATAATGAACGCGTAGACATACCTAAAACCTTACTCTATGGATAGTGGCGTCAATATAGAGAAGGTCGTGCCGTTCAGGTATTCCCCAAATGGCCTAGGCCATTCTTATAGCGTTCTCACTTTAAAGACGCTATATGACGCTAGCTTTGGTCTAACCGGCTCACTCAGGTCATATTTTCTACTAACGATTGAACTAGCTCCTCTGTCGGACCTAAGTCTGCATCGAGGGTTTGATAGATAGCGCCTCGCTGACGCCCTCATTCAGAATGCTCGAATGGAAGGCTGCAGACTGGACTTCCCAGCTATAGTTAGACAATTTCTAGCGATACTTGGGAAGTCCAATACTCGTTAACCTCAAACGCAAATTGTTCTACTTTGGAGAGCTCGGGGTCAGGTCTTGCATGGTTCATTAATATGGGCACAGGGGGCTGATTCAGCCTATTGGATGACTTAGTTATGTAGCACCCGAATCTCCGCGCTAGGAAGCTTGAACAATGCACCAAACGAAATACTTAAGGCAGGAGGTTGATTCGAAAGAAAAAAGTGGTGGTGAGCCAGGAATTCGAACCATGTAAAGGGCCGAGCGGGATAACGAATCTCTATATAAAACAGAAATTTAACAGTCCAAGTAGGTTTGTTACCGCCTCAAAAAGTGGCAAAAAAATGCAGCATTTTTCTATAGGCAAAGGCACTGTTTCCTGAGGGTGATCATCATAGCAGCAGTTACCCATCAAACTGCTTTATGTTCTGTAGCGTTACTCGAACAATATTTCCTATGCAAAATGTCTAAGGAGCTCTGGTCAGTCCAATGCGCCAAATATTCGTCGTTCTAGGTGGTTTACAAATCCCGCCTAAAATTGGCGGTAGTATTTTGTCAGTGGATGTAGAGGAGTGTTTCCCAAGTAACAAAATAATTCAGTAACGCCCACCAAAATGCAAAATTCTGTGAACGCGGTTTGATCTCTTTTGTTGGCTAGTCCACAAATATTTTTGAAGCCAATTTCATGACGAAAAACCCTCCCTAAATCAAAATCCTGCGACCTTAACCAAAGCGTCAAATCTTTAAACTGGCCTTGTTTTCAAAGATAACTTTGCAGGTGTAAAAAATGTTTAGATTAGAGTCCTTGGTCGTGACAAAACTAAAAAACATGAGTGTGATCGCACTATGTCTATTAGTGGTGGCTTGTGGGGAGTCTAGCCCTGATGAGGACACCGCAACGGTAACTTTATCTGGCACGGCAATGAAAGGGGTTATCTCACAAGGTATTGCGCAAGCCTACCGCATTGAAGAAGTCGAAGGTAAATTACAAGCCCAGCGTGCCGTGGGTGGTGCCACCCGAACCAATGACCGAGGTCAATTCGAGTTGCGGATTCCGACTACAGAAGATACTAGTTCCTTAATGATCGAAGTCAGCAGCGATACGCAAACCGAAATGACCTGTGACGATCTCTCAGGTTGTGATACCAGTGATAACAGTGACCGCGTAGCGTTCGGTGCGCGTTTTAGACTAGGCACCGAATTCGTACTCAAGGCGGTTTTGCCTCAACTCGATACCGGAAGTCGTCAGCGCATCAGCGTTACGCCCCTTAGTCATTTGGTGGTGGCGCGCGCCGAGGGTTCTTCCGCAGGCCTGACTAAAACCAATATCGCAACAAGTGAAGCGTATATAGAAGAAGTAATGGGGCTTGAGGAAGGCGATCTGCAACTGGAGCCTGCCGACATTACGCGACTCGATGAGTATGACACTATTAGCAAAGGTCGTCTGACACTGTCCCTGTTATCCGCCGCATTTATGAACAAAGTGGATGGCACCACATTTACCCGCATTGAGCAGGTATTGGCGGCGGCTGCCACGTCTGTTGCAAACACGGGATCGTTGGCAGCATCCTCAAACAACTCTGAAGACAGCGCGGTGGCACTGGATGAGCTTTACTTCAATGCCAGCCAAACAGCAAACGAACTTGCTGCCAACAGCAACGACCCAGGTCAGCAGGCTATGCTGAGTGATATTAATCAGGAAGCTGAAGCTGCCTATCAGACCTATGCCACGCCGGTAGATCCGGTTGAAATCAGCTCACAACCGCAAGCGATGGAAGCATCTGCCGGTGAAGCCGTCGTATTTGCGGTTACCGCGTCTGGCGGCGGCACACTCACCTATCAATGGCGCCTGAATGGCAGCCCCTTGAACGCGCCATCCAGTGCAGAGCTGGCAGTTTCAGATATTCAGAGCACGGATCAGGGAATCTATGACGTAGTGGTATCAAACAACACTGGCTCGTTAGTCTCTCTGGGCGCACTGTTGGTAGTAGCGGAAGAGGAAGCGGCTAATCGCGCACCTATTGCTAATGACGACAGCACAACGGTTCAGGAAGATGGCAGCGTCAGCGTAAATGTTCTGGCCAATGACAGCGACCCGGATGGCGATACAATCGTTATCAGCTCGGTATCAACCGATGTGGGTACGGTAGCAATCAACAATAACAACACCATCAGCTATCAGCCGGCTGCCAATCAGAGCGGCACTGTCGATGTGCTATATAGTATCAGCGATAGCCGAGGTGGCATCGACTCAGGCACGCTTCGCGTCACCATCAATGCGCTAAATGACGCACCAGTTGCGCGCAATGATACTGCCACAACCCTTGAAGACCATCCGGTCACAATTAATGTACTGGCCAACGACAGCGATGTTGATAGCGCGAACCTGAGCATTAGTCAGGCGTCTGCGACCAATGGTAGCGTCATAGTTAACAGCAGCAATACCTTAAGCTTCGTGCCCGCCACTGATATTTTCGGCAGCGCAGTGATTAACTACAGCATAAGCGACGAAAACGGTGCCAGCGATTCAGCCCAGGTGTTGGTCAGCATCCTGTCCGCCAACGACGCCCCCATAGCGCGCAACGATAACGCAAGCACCACTGAAGACATTGGGCTGACGATTAATGTTCTAGCCAATGACAGCGATGTGGATGGCGACAGTCTGAGCCTCGAATCCGTCACCGCAAATTCAGGTGGTACTGCTACGTTAGTGGGCAATCAGGTTCGATATAGCCCTACTCTGAACTTTAGTGGTACAGCTGAACTCGCTTACACCGTGAGCGATGGCCAGGGCGGCACCGATGCAGCAACCGTTACGATTAATGTTGGCGTTGGCAACGATGCGCCTGTCGCAGTCAATGATGTGGCGAGCGTCGAAGAAGATACAGACGTTGTAATTGATGTGCTGGCAAATGATAGCGATGTCGATGGCGATACACTTGTCATCACCAGTGCTACGGCAAGCCAGGGTAGTGTCAGCGTCACATCGAGGCAACAATTGCTTTTCACGCCCGATGCAGACTTTAATGGTTCCGCGACGCTCGATTACACCATACAAGATGGTCAGGGAGGATCTGCCTCGGCCGCCGTAGTAGTAAGTATCAGCGCGGTGAACGATGCACCTGTGGGAGTCGATGATCAAGCATCCACACAAGAAGATACGGCAGTAACCGTGAATGTTTTGGCTAATGATAGCGATGTCGATGGCGACGTGCTGACCTTATCTTCTGTCAGCGCCAATCAAGGCAATGCCGTGCTGATGAATAACCAGCTGCGTTATACACCCGCCAGTAATTTTTCGGGCGAAGTGGTGGTCAATTACACCTTCCATGACAACCAGGGTGAACAGGCTACGGCGCAAGCAAGCATCACGGTCGTGTCACAAAATGATCTGCCAGTGGCGCAGAATGACAGCGCTAGCACCACCGAAGATAGCGCCGTGAGTATTAATGTGCTGAACAATGATTCAGACGTCGACGGTGATACCCTCAGCGTCACGCAGGCCAGTGCTCAAAATGGTAGTGTGTCAGTGGGCTCAGATCAGGTGCTTCTGTACACCCCTGATGCGAATTATTTTGGTAGCGACACCTTGAGCTATACAGTCAGCGATGGCGAGGGCGGAAACGTTGTCGCCACGGTGGCGATCACAGTCACCGCCGTCAATGATGATCCGGTGGCCGCAGCCGATAGCGCCACCACCGACGCGGCAACCTTAGTGACCATCAATGCCATGGCCAACGATAGTGACGTCGACGGCGATAGCTTATCAATCAGTTCTGCAGCCGCATCAAATGGCACGGTAGATGTGAGTGCACAGGGTATAGTAAGTTATACGCCAGCTAACGGGTTTGATGGTACCGACACCATTTTCTACAGCCTTAACGATGGTCAGGGCGGTAGTTCAACTGGAACCATTACCGTTACCGTAAATGCAGCCCAAACAGTTGCCTCAATCAGATTGAGTTGGGATATCCCGACGGAGCGAGAAGACGGTTCGGCACTGGAGCTATACGAAATCGACGGCTATGTTATCGCCTACGGCACCTCATCAGGCAACCTAACAGAGACGATCAGCTTGATCGGCGGTGGCGAAACGGAAGCCACTATCGCAGATCTGCTTGCTGGCACCTACTATTTTGCGATTGCGACTGTTGACAGTGACAGTGTGCAAGGCGCTTTCTCCAGTGAGATTCAGCAGCAGATTTTTTAGTAAGACCTGTCTTGTCCTCAAGTAAGTTCAGACTTACTTGAGGACTAACTACCTTGGCAGCCAACTCGGTTTTTTCTGTAAAAAATAATCCTTCTGATAATCATAAGTCGACGCCTCATGCATCGAGGCATCCATAGCTAAATTCAATTGGGTGTTGGTTTGTATCCAAATTAACCGGCAGGTTACACTGAATATTGACCTGACTGCATTCTCTCAAAGCCCAGATACACTTAGCTTTTCATGTTCTCGCTGTGGGTCGCCAAAATCTGAAAATATTGACAATTCATTGATCAATTTTCGATGAACAACCATTGCTGGTTACTACCACCATGACTACCGTATAAATTAACCTGCTTATTGCCAAACTGGTCAAAGGCATAACCCGATTGACTGATATTTAAAATCGCTTTCTCGCTTCCGTCGTAACGCCAAACTTGCGTGCTAGCATTTGAACAAGCTGATAAGGATAAGCGCGCGCCATTACCGAGTGAACTACTGCTAACACATAACGATGGATCAGCCTTGGGATGCAACCTGCCATCATTATCCCAGCTCCATAAGGTGTTCTGACCGTCGCTGCACGCTTTAGCCATTAGCATTTGACCGTCTAGTGCAACAGCGGCATCGATACCAATACACAAACTATTTCTTAGCGATTGCAATTCAACATTATGATATTGAAGATCAGCAACATTCAGGTCATAGCTGCTATCTGCATTATCGCCGACGCCATCACCATCGGTATCTGAACTCTCTTGACCATCATCGGGAAAAGCATCATAGGCATCTATGACACCATCCCCATCACGGTCACTGATTGCGATCCCTGCTTTATCTAAACCATCACAATAGTCATTTCCGCTGGCCTGATAGAACGCTTGAGGAATAGCAGCAAAACCAAAACTCGCGACTTGCGCTGCAGCCGCATTACTATATGAAAGCCCCCACATGGTTAAGAAATCTCGATAGTCGCGCTCAGTCACTACAGATATTGCGATTAACAACCAATCATTATTGCTCAGTGCTTTCGCCTCTTCGCGAGTGAATTGTCCAAAGCCCAAACTATCACTCGCCGCCAACCATGTATCGTCATTGTCATCCGCACGTTGAAACTCACGTAGCAAGATGTGTAAGCGCGCCAATAAATGCCAACCGTTATCTAACGCGCCCTGACCTTGGGCTGCCATCATCATTTGGATATAAATGGAAATACCATCATTCCAAGCCGTTAGGTTAGCTGCTTGCATGTAAGCAAAAGGGTCTACTTGCTTAATACTCTCCTGCAAAGTATTAAATAGTCGATCAAAAGGCAGGCTTTGGCACGAAGACTCTGTGCCGTTTAAAGCATGAAACTGGCTTTTTGAATAGTATGAATAAGGGTTGGTTGTAGCATGTCCATCCCAACCAGCAAATCGAAATTTACCTTGCTCCAAGCCATGACCTAACTCGTGAATGTCGCCATGACCAATGGGGTTAAAATCCCACCCTGCGTCATAAGGGTTACCAGAACAACCTGCTCCGCAGGTGGGCTGATCAGCATTCATATGTTTGACCATATCGAGGTTGTTGATAGTCCACCCTTTGAGTTCAGCGAAGTCATGGATTTCAGGAATCACATCAATCCCTGGCCCTTGAAAGCCGGCAAGCACATGAGGGTAGTTGTGGATATATTGCTCAGTACCGTTAGCTAACGATTCGGCACCTTCAAAATGTTCATTGGCTAAGGTGTTTCGTAATTTAGTTAGCTGGGAATGAATTTCAAAGTGTGGCGTGACTACTTCTGCCCAATCAAAGTCACCCGCTGCCATTTGCTCAGCAAAAACGGTATTGTCAGCCGGACTGGACCAGTGAGGATGTAAACCAATGTCCCGAAAGTGCAACTCAACCGGCTCATCATTCGCACTGAAAGAGAGCTGGACTGGGCCACCATAAGGTGAAGTTAGCTGAATCGTTTCTCCAGACTTAATGTTAAACGACGTAGATTTTAGAAACTTTGGCCGATTATATTGATTGCTACCGAATTCTTTTGTCGAAGCGGAACGCTGAGTGTTAATAAATACCGATACATTCACATCACTATTGTCATTGCGTGTTATCGAAACGGTCTGCCCAGGGAGAGCGTAAACGCCCGCGGAACGGAAACTCTTTTTACTAACCAAGCTAACCGTTTTGTCGCTAGGCCTAATATGGCTAAAATCAGAACGACTAAAGTTTCCTAAATCTGGTTGCACAGGGTTAAAGGCGCGGCTGTTATACACTAAATGATCCGCAAAATAGGCTTGTAAAAAGCTATCAGAGTTACTGGTTATAACATCCATTGGATATTCAATACTGCGACGATAAAAGTCGCCCAACAACACCAATAGTTTTTCAACCTGGTAGCCTTCGAGATCAAAAATATTGATCTTGTTTTTGTCTAATCCTTGAATCGATGAACGAAGCACTGCAATAACATTTTTAAACTCTGCAGCGAATGAAGCGTCGCAGCCTGAATCGGTAGCACAATTGCTTAGGTCAAAACTAAACGTACTGTCGTCTATGCTGTTGACCAGTTGATAAATATCCTCCAAATCCCACGCAGCTTCGAGCATTTGCTGATAGTTATCCCAACTAGCTGTGTCCTTCGAGAAATAGTTACCCGAACCACCTGGATCTTGCATAGTAAGATTCATTACTGACAGCACCGAATTGGTTAGCGCGGCCGTATTCCAGCTATGAAGGTGCACATAGAGCAATGCAGCGCCATTCGCTTGTGCGCCCTCTAGTGCGGACGTCGCAACAGCGTTACCGGCCCCCGTACTTGAGCCCGTAATAACTAAAGTCGCATTAGCCATGCAATTTTTTAAAGTGCTTTCATCAGCGCAATGCGTGACTTCCCACTTTTCAAAATGATCATTAATCCATGAGGTTGTTCGGCTTGCCGTTGTGTTATCCATCAACGCCAAGCTTACTGTTGCGCGTTCTCCAACACTAAGAGTGCTGCGGTCAAGCAACCAGCCCAGAAGGCTGATGAAATTCTCTTCGTATTCCTGATAGCTGCCATCATTCATACTACGAATAATATTGGTGCCAAAGGCTGCGCTGCGCTGACCGTCGTTATCCACCGCCGCCGCCAAACTAAGCCCCTTATTACCTCGAATCAACGGATAAACTCCTTCACGCTGACTGAAGGTCAAAAATTGAGAGTTTCTGTTTGGCAGATAATCGATGCGGTTATTGCCGTAAATTGCTCGCAACACGTTTTCTATTTCGGCTTTCTGTTCTTCGATAACGGTTCGAATTCTACTGATAATCGGGCTGGCACTATCTGGCAGCTGCGAAGGGTCACCAGAGGCCATGGCCATAGTGACTCGCTCGTTATCAGTTGTTTGACTCGGTTCACCTTCATCTGGGTTTACTTGAGAGCTATTTCCACCAAAACTTGGCTGCTGCGAATCACTATCTGCGCCGCTTTTCCCACTTCCACCGCCACAAGCGGTCATCAGTATAGTGCTGGTAAGCAATGATAGAATTAATAATGAACGCGTAGACATACCTAAAACCTTACTCTATGGATAGTGGCGTCAATATAGAGAAGGTAGTGCCGTTCAGGTATTCCCCAAATGGCCTAGGCCATTCATATAGCGTTCTCACTTTAAAGACGCTATATGACGCTAGCTTTGGTCTAACCGGCTTACTCAGGTCATATTTCTACTAGTCGGTTGAACTAGCTTATTGAAGACTAGCTAAGCGTCAAAGAGACTATCCTCTGACACCGAGTCATTACGATGGGATGCCTGTCCTTACTTGTTAACTAGCGCAGCTCTCGGATTTAAGTCTGCATTCGAGAGTTTGATAGATAGCGCCTCGCTGGCACCCTCATTCAGAATGCTCGAATGGAAGGCAGCAGGCTGGACTTCCCAACTAAGGTTAGAAAATTTCTAGCAATACCTGGGAAGTCCACTACTCGCTAACCTTAAACGCAAATTATTCTGCTTTGAGTTTGATATGCACCATGCAAGACCTGACCCCAGTTTTCCAGTTTTCCAGTTTTCCTTATTCAGTTGGCGAGGCGTAAGGCGCCAATTTATCGCGGGAGAAAAACAATATTTTGATTATCCAATATACGATGGTAATCAGTATGAGCATCGTTGGTATCGCCACAATGAATAACAGCTCTTCTCCCTGCATGCTCTTAAGATTAGCTCCCACCATTTTCACGATTTTGTCGGTGAATGCTAATGCAGCCCATACTAGTGAAAAGCCAATGCGCCAGACATGGCGAATAATACGTTGAGTGCCAGAAAGTCCTGAATGGTAAAGGTTACGGATGTCACCCAATGCAAGCAGGATCGCTAAACCACCCCACATCAGATAGGCAAAGGGTGCAATTACCTCTTGCCAACCCAGACTGATAGCAAATGCGATAATGCCGAAACCGACAACCCATATCAAAGCAGTTACTTCAAGGAGTCCAGTTTCATTCTTTTTATGGTGAGCGGCCAGCCAAGCGGTAAACACGGTATACAACACTATTGCACCCAACATCATGTCATCGATGGAATTTTTGAGGTAAGCAGCGGCTATACCCGAAACCAGCATGACCATCATGGATACAGTAAAATAGGAACCCGCCTTCCTATGAAGTGCACTTCCTTTCTTTGCGTACATTGCAAGGACAGCTGCTACCAAGACGATCGTTCCCGCAGGGGTATGTATTGCCCAAACAATGATGTCTTTCATTTGTAAAGTCTCAGGTAAAAATTGCTAAAACTGGATGGCTAACGTTGATTAGTTGACTTTCAAGTTCTTGACAGCCAGATACCCGTATTGCGAATTGCCATGCTCCTGAACCAAGTATTCGTATAGGGTGTTAGCTGTCTCAGCTTCACCTAGATCCTCGTAAGTCATTGCTTTTAAATAGGTCAGCTCTGCTTTCGTTTCATCTGACATTTCCTCTGCGTTTTCTGCCTGCGTGATCAGCTCCAAGGTGCGATCGTATTGCTGACGCTCATAGTGCTTATACGCTTCGGAAATGGAGGCAGTTTGAATCAAGTTCGCACATGCGCCGAGCGATAGTGCTACTGCTAATAATGCAATGGTAGGTAATTTCATCTCTATCAACTTTGTAAACGTTATTAAGAAGCGACAACTCTATCAATACATTGATGACCCCGATACAATGAAAAATTAACTTCAGGTATGCATATTTGTATGGATTGGAAATCAATAACATTCGACTGGAACCGTGCTCGGGCTTTTTTAGTAACGGCGGAAGAGGGCTCTCTAGCTGCGGCAGCGCGGTCAATGGGAATGACGCAACCTACCTTAGGGCGGCAGGTGGCAGCGCTCGAGAGTGAAATTGGATTTGATCTGTTTACCCGACGGGGTCGCGGCCTGGAGCTAACACCTAATGGGATCAAATTATTGGAACATGTGCGACTGATGGGGGATGCTGCTAACCAGTTTTCGTTATCGGCTTCAGGCAAATCAGATGTAATCGAGGGCGATGTCAGCATCACCGCTTCCGAACTCCTTTCCACGTTTATGCTGCCACGCATGATCAAGACTCTGCGGGAAGTGGAGCCTGGCATTGACATCGAGATCTATTCAAGCAACGAGATACGCGATCTCAATCGAAGAGAAGCTGATATTGCGATTCGGAGTGTACGTCCAACACAGCCAGAGTTGATTGCCAAAAAACTGTGCAGTGTTCGAGGTCACCTCTACGCAGCCAAAAACTATCTGCGGCAACTGAGTGACCCTCCATCAATCGCCGAGCTGAACAAGGCGAACTTTATTGATACTGAGAAACCAGGTCGCCTCATGACTTTGCTCAATTCTAAGGGCTTCAATCTAACTCGGAAAAACTTTCCAGTTATTTCAAATAGCCATATAGTTCAATGGGAATTGGTCAAACAAGGAGCGGCAATTTCTGCCACGCTAGAAGAAATAGGAGATAACGAGCCGCTGGTTGAACGCGTGGTTACCTCCAATCTTCCTCTGATTACCATGGACATATGGCTAGTTACCCACAATGAATTCCGAACCAACCGTCGAATCAGACGAGTCTTTGATTTCTTGGTGTCGGAGTTTTCTGATTATTAACACTAAACAGGAACGACGTTTAATAGCGGATGATTGTCACGCAAACTAATATATTTACAATCCGCTTTGAACTAGATACTTCTCCTAGACGCCCCCTCAAAAATGTCTGCTTATTGACATGATCAATAGAATTAAAACTTTAGTCGAGGCCTGCTTCTTTGCCATTGATGCCCCAGAGGGCGCCTTTCTAGAGCGCAACTTTGCGTATTGTTTAGTCAAAGCAAAAAGGAGTGCTTTGTGCCCAAAGCTGGAATGGAACGACTAATCAAGATAGTGACCATTCAGGAGAATAGCATTTACGATTAAAAGGTTGGCGAAAGGCCGCTTAAATCAGAATGGCGAAGTTACTCTTTCTGCTCTAATTAAAAGCAGCGCTTCTGCTAGCAATTGGAAATCTAGGAACTACTTGGATCGTACTGAGGTATCAGAAGATATCGGCAACGAAACGGCCTGATCTAAAAGAAATTGGACTATTTAAGGATTTAACGCTCGAATAACCGCGTCATAAGGCTTGAGAAATGCACCAAAGCTAAACAACTAGAATAAGAGATTGATTTAAAAGGAGAAAATGGCGGTGAGCCAGGGATTCGAACCCCGGGAAGGCTATTAACCTTCGCTGGTTTTCAAGACCAGTCCATTCAACCGCTCTGGCAGCTCACCGCAACATTACTGCCCCCTCTCGGCGACAGCGGGGAGCATATTACCTGATTTTTTTTTACTGTCAACGGTTAATTCCTAGATTGAAACCAATCTTATTTTGAGTGGTCCTAAGCACAGTTAGACCTTATCTTTTTTGTGTGTTGTATTTTGAATTTTCGCCATTACTATAAGGTAGTAGGTACTACGTACTAAAAATTTTTATATTCGGTAAGCATCAAACGGAGCAATACCATGCAGGACAATCGTTTTCCACAATCTCGAGCGGCCAACGCGCAAAGCGACCAATTGGGATCAGTGATGGGTTCGCAGCCTGAGGCGCTAGTCGGCGCTGAGGCCTCTGCGGTTTTGAAGAATACTTATATGCTGCTTGGGCTGACAATTACGTTCTCAGCTGTGGTTGCTTACCTTTCAATGAACATGCCGCGTCCAAACTTCATTGTAATTTTGGTTGGTTTTTATGGTTTGTTCTTTTTGACCGCCAAGCTTCGCAATAGCGCTTGGGGAATCGTGAGTACTTTCGCGCTGACTGGCTTTATGGGTTATACGCTGGGACCAATCATTGGCATGTTTGCGGGTGCCGGCGCTATGCCTGTAGTGGCTAATGCTTTAGGGCTAACCGCTTTTGTGTTTTTTGGCCTTTCTGCATACGCGCTTGTTTCGCGTAAAGACTTCAGCTTTTTAGCAGGCTTCATTACGGCAGGCTTTTTTGTCTTAATCGGCGCAATGCTTCTTGGCTTCTTCATGAACATTCCTGGTTTGCAGCTTGCTATCTCAGCAGGGTTTGTCTTGTTTTCTTCAGCAGCCATTTTGTACGAAACAGGCAATATCATTCACGGCGGTGAGCGCAACTATGTAATGGCGACAATTGGTTTGTATGTCTCTATTTACAACCTCTTTTTGAGCTTGTTAAGCATTCTGTCGGCATTCGGTGGCGACGACTAGCTTTAAGATACTGATCAAGCCTCGCCTTTGCGGGGCTTTTTTCTTTTAAAGGTATGACATTGAAACTTTCTATTCTAGTGCTCGGCAGTCCCTATAATTCTCAAGCCGCCTATTCAGCACTTCGTTACACACAAGCAGCTATTTCGTTGGGCCATGAAGTCTATCGCGTGTTCTTTTATCAGGATGGCGTACACACCAGCACGCGACTGAGCGCACCGCCACAAGACGAGTTCAACATCTATGAGGCATGGCAGTCTTTGCAAAAAGAGCATTCGCTAGACTTCGTAACCTGCATTGCCGCCGCAGCGCGTCGTGGTGTACTAAACGATACGGAATCGAAACGGCATAATTTACCCGCAGCTAACCTCGCAGAAGGGTTTGACCTGTCCGGCCTGGGGCAGCTGGTCGAGGCTAATTCAGTATCTGACAGACTCGTGACCTTCGGAGCGTAACGGATGACCATAGAGCTTGACGAAATTTCGAATGAAGACACGGCCATCGAAAGCAAATTCGACCTATTAATTGTTCTTCAACAGGCGCCCTACTCTTCGGCCAGTGCTAACGAGGCGCTGGACCTAGCGCTTGCAGCGGGAACGTTTGAACAAAAAGTTGCACTGCTATTTATCGAGGACGGCGTATACCAGCTGATGTCTGAGCAGGCGCCGGATGCGTTACAGCAAAAGAGCCTTGAAAAAATGATCAATGCCCTTTCATTTTATGGCGTGTCAATGTTGGCGGTTGAAAGTCACAGCTTATTCGAACGTGACCTGCACCCTGAAAAACATATTATTCAAGGGGTTCACTTCGAGCTACTTAACACCAAGTCAATTCAAGACTTGTATGATCGCAGCAAGACCATTATCAGGTTTTAACATGACAACACTTCATACATTGAACCGCTCTCCCGCAGATACGCAGTTGTTCAAGCAACTCTTGAGCACCATCCGTGTAGGCGACACTCTTTTATTGTTGGAAGACGCGGTTTACTACTGCATCAAAAATAATTTAAATCGCACTATTCAGGATATCGAAGTGTTCGCGCTAAAAGACGATGTCCATGCGAGAGGAATCCCGTTCGAAGGTTCTGATGTGAAGTTAGCCAGCTACGAAGAGTATGTCAGGCTAACAGAGCGAACTGACAAATTGATTAACTGGTACTGAGCACAGTGGATAGTTTGCCAGAACGCGACCCGCAAGGATTTTTAGTCAATCTAAACGACTGGACGCCCTCCGTTGCTTCTGACATAGCAAACACTGAAGCGATAACGCTGACTGACGCGCACTGGGAAGTCATCAAATTATTAAGGCACTTTTATCAAGAGTACGAGCTTTCTCCGGCAATGCGAATACTCGTAAAACTATGCAAAGAAAAACTAGGTGACGAAAAAGGCAATAGCATTTACTTGCTGCAACTTTTTCCCGGCAGCCCCGCTAAACTTGCCAGCAAAATCGCCGGACTGCCCAAACCGACTAACTGCTTATAACGTTTCAAGAGTTTTCTATGACACACGACAGCTTAATTTTAGATATTGAAGAGCACCCTTTCGCCCAGTATGTCCGTATCTTGGGTAAAGGGAAAAAAGGTAGCCGCTCCCTCAGCGAGGATGAAGCTTTCGCTGCCATGTCGATGATATTAAACGGAGAAGCCGAAGACTTGCAAATTGGCGCTTTCCTCATGCTATTGCGGGTTAAGGAAGAGTCGGCCGAAGAACTAAGCGGGTTCGTAAAGGCGGTAAAAGCGCATGCAAAACCACCTTTCGACATGAACGTGGACCTTGATTGGTCATCCTATGCAGGTAAACGTCGGCATCAGCCTTGGTTTGTATTTTCAATACTGTTGCTGGCACAAGCGGGCTACCGGGTGTTGATTCATGGCGCCAGTGGCCATACGACTAATCGTATGTATACCGAAACAATTATGTCTCACCTCAACTTGCCTGTGGCGAATTCTTGGGAGACTTGCCGTTCGCAGATGGACCAACACGGATTCTCGTACCTACCACTCCAAATCTTTAGTCCGACCCTGGCAGAAATGATTGATATGCGTAATACACTCGGCTTACGAAGCCCTGTGCATTCGCTGTCCCGGCTAATCAACCCTTGTGATGCGAGCTGCGTACTGCAGGGGATTTTTCACCCGCCGTATAGCCTGTTACACCAAGAAGCAGCGCAATTACTCGAATATCCTAATTTGGCTGTCATAAAAGGTGAAGGCGGCGAGATCGAGCGCAACCCAGACAATGCACTCACGGTATTTCATTGCCAAAATGGCGAGTTATCTCAAGAAGAGTGGCCGTCGCTATTCCCTCGTCGCCACGTTAAAGCGAAGGAGCTTAGTGCGGAGCACATGGTCTCTGTTTGGCAGGGCGACTTAGACGACGAGTATGCCGAAGGCGCTATCCTCAGTACCTGCGCACTCGCCTTAAAGCAACTAGACCTATCTTTGAGTCAGGCAGCCGCCATGGAGAAAGCAACACTACTTTGGTCACAGCGGGATAAGACGAAATTAAGCTAAGCACCCAGAACCAAGTCCACATAAAAAAGCCGCTAGTTCCAGTAAACGGAAACAGCGGCTTTTCTTTTCGGTGACTAAAAATAAAACGGCGCTTAACGCGGTAAGCGCCTATTTATAGTATGCGTTCTCAGTCACGGTATGATCCGTGGAGTCTTTAACGCCGGCCAATTCGGGGATCACTTCTAACAAACGTTTTTCAACACCGTCTTTTAAGGTAATCGACACGGCACTACAGCCCTGACAACCACCACCGAATTTCAAAATAGCAATATTGTCTTCGGTGATCTCGACCAAACTCACTTCACCACCATGTGACGCTAAGCCTGGATTAATATCTGTCACTAGCAGGTAAGAAATCCGCTCATCTAATGAAGAGTTTTCATCGATTTTTGGCATTTTGGCATTAGGCGCTTTAATGGTGAGCTGCCCGCCCATTTTTTCTTCTGCGTAATCCACCATGGCTTCATCAAGAAAAGGAATACTCTTTTTCTCGATAAAAAGTTTAAAGCCTTCTAGTTGAATCACTTCATCATCTTCAACGAAATCTTCTGGCTGACAATATGCCAAGCACGTCTCAGCGAACTTCGTTCCCGGCTGAGTGACGAACATCCTAACGCCCATCCCTGACACCTCTTGATTATTAACAAGCTGAGATAGGTATGATTGCGCTGACTCTGAAACTGTTACCATAAGATCTACCCTAAAACGGTGGTTAAGCTGTATTTTTCGCACTGCATGATAGACCTTTTGGGGCTATCAATAAAGTCCTAGTATTTTACTGGGGAATTATTTTTAATCTATATCAAAATATTTCAATATAGATTTCATTGCTGTATGATCTCGCCTGTTTTTAGTGTCGCGCTATACTGAGCGGGACACCCCATTTAAAACTATCTTTGACTCAATAAAGGCGCAAATACTCATGGCGACACTCGCTGAACGTATCGAACTACTCCACCGTGCAATGAAAGACCGAATCTTGGTTCTGGATGGCGCAATGGGCACGATGATACAGCGTTTTAATTTTCAAGAAGCCGAGTATCGCGGTGAGCGCTTTGCCGAACATCATAGCGATGTCAAAGGCAACAATGACCTACTGTGTCTGACTCAGCCAGAGGCCATTTCCAATATCCATCGTCAGTATCTCGACGCCGGTGCGGATATTATCGAAACGAACACCTTCAACTCTACCCGCGTATCGCAAGCCGATTACGACATGGAAGAGCTGGTTTATGAATTGAATTACGAAGCCGCTCGTCTCGCCCGAGAACAAGCTGATTTAAAAACTCAGGAAGCGCCGCACAAACCACGCTTCGTTGCCGGCGCGGTGGGACCAACGTCTCGAACCGCCTCAATTAGCCCCGATGTCAACAATCCAGGCTATCGAAATGTGACGTTTCAAGAGCTTTATGACAACTATTACCAAGCCGTGAACGCCCTCGTAGACGGTGGCTCAGATATTATCTTGATTGAGACAATATTTGATACGCTGAATGCCGAAGCAGCTATTTACGCAACGGAACAGTACTTCATTGATTCGGGAACACGCCTACCCATTATGATTTCGGGCACGATTACCGATGCATCGGGACGCACCCTATCCGGCCAAACGGCAGAAGCTTTCCTTATTTCAATTAAGCACTGTAAACCCCTCAGTATCGGATTTAACTGTGCACTAGGCGCAGATGCACTGCGCCCTTACATCGAAGAGCTATCCAATAAAGCCGAATGTTACGTGAGTGCTCACCCTAACGCAGGCCTGCCAAATGAGTTTGGCGAATATGATCAAACACCTGAAGAAATGGCTGACATTATCGAGACCTTCGCCGAGCCTGGTTTTGTCAATATCATGGGGGGTTGCTGTGGATCTACGCCAGAGCACATTGCTGCCATTGCAGAACGTATGGAAAAGCACTCACCCCGAAAAATCCCAGAGCTTCCGAGTAAGCTTCGACTTTCTGGGCTTGAAGCATTTGTTGCGGACGAAAACTCTCTGTTCATCAACGTTGGCGAACGGACCAATGTCACTGGGTCACGAAAATTCCTGCGTTTAATCAAAGAAGAGCAATATGAAGAAGCGCTAGATGTCGCCCGGCAACAAGTCGAGAACGGCGCTCAAATTATTGATATCAACATGGACGAAGGGATGCTTGAGTCCAAAGAAGTCATGGAGATATATCTCAAGCTAATCGCCTCTGAACCCGACATTTCGCGCGTACCTATCATGATCGACTCGTCAAAATGGGATGTCATTGAGGCGGGTCTGCGCTGCGTCCAAGGCAAGTCGATCGTAAACTCTATCAGCCTAAAAGAAGGTGAAGAAGAGTTTATTAGTCGTGCTAAAACCTGTATCCGCTACGGCGCAGCGGTTGTTGTCATGGCTTTTGACGAAGACGGTCAAGCCGATACCTTGCAACGAAAAATCGATATATGCGAACGCTCTTACCACATACTCGTTAAGTTAGGCATGGCGCCCGACGATATTATTTTTGATCCGAACATATTTGCTGTCGCGACAGGTATCGACGAGCACAACAACTATGCCGTTGACTTTATCGAAGCGACTCGCTGGATTAAGAAAAACCTACCACACGCTAGTATTTCGGGTGGTGTGAGCAACGTCTCATTCTCGTTCCGTGGCAATGATGCGGTGCGAGAAGCTATCCATTCGGTATTTTTGTTTCATGCCATCAAAGCGGGCATGAACATGGGTATCGTGAACCCCGGCCAGCTAATCATTTATGACGAGATCGACCCCGAACTAAAGCAATGTGTTGAGGATGTCATTCTTAACACCCGACCAGACGCGACCGATCGGCTGTTAGAAGCTGCCGAGAAATTTCGTGGCGCAGGCTCTGAAAAACAAGCCGAAAACTTGGAATGGCGAGAATGGCCGGTCAACAAGCGACTCGAACACTCTCTAGTGAAAGGCATCACCGCTTTTATTACTGAGGACACTGAAGAAGCTAGACAGCAAGCGACGCGCCCGATCGAGGTGATCGAAGGCCCGCTGATGGACGGCATGAATGTCGTCGGGGACCTATTTGGCGCAGGAAAAATGTTTCTGCCGCAGGTTGTTAAAAGCGCTCGTGTTATGAAGCAGTCGGTGGCGCACCTAGTACCGTTTATCGAAGCTGAAAAAGGCGACAAGATAGAAGCGAAGGGCAAAATACTCATGGCAACTGCCAAGGGTGACGTTCACGATATCGGCAAGAATATCGTTGGCGTAGTTTTACAGTGTAACAACTACGAAGTTATCGATATGGGTGTCATGGTGCCCGCCGATAAAATACTCAAAGCGGCGAAAGAAAATAACGTCGATATTATTGGTGTCAGCGGACTGATTACGCCGTCGCTAGACGAGATGGTTCATGTGGCTAAAGAGCTGCAACGCGAAGGCTTTAGTATCCCGCTGATGATTGGCGGCGCGACAACGTCTAAAGCACACACCGCCGTTAAGATCGAGCCACAGTACACCAATGAGGCGGTTGTTTATGTAACCGATGCCTCTCGAAGTGTCAGCGTTGCCACCTCACTACTCAGCGATAGCAAAAAAGAGAAGTTTGTTTCTGACCTTCGCACTGAATACGAAACTGTGCGCGAACGAAGAAAGAACCGAAAATCGCAGAAAAAACATTTAGGTTACGCCGCGTCCGTCGACAAAGCGCTCGCCCTTGATTGGGACAACTATACGCCACCAGCACCGGCATTTACTGGCACAAAAGTGTTCGACAATTATCCGCTGGAAGATCTAGTCCCATACATTGACTGGACCCCGTTCTTTATTACCTGGGATCTAGTAGGTAAGTATCCGAAAATTTTTGAAGACAAAACCATTGGTGAAGCCGCCAAGAACCTATATAACGATGCCCAAGCAATGCTCAAGGACCTAGTTGAAAACAAGAAACTAACCGCACGCGGTGTGATTGGTTTTTGGCCTGCCAATCGTGTCAGCCCAGATGAAGTTGCCGTTTACAGCGACGACAGTCAAAGCGATGAGTTACTGCGTCTGAACAGCTTACGTCAACAAGCAGAAAAGCCTGACGCGTCAGCCCACCTTTCGTTAGCAGATTTTATTGCGCCAAAAGAAACAGGAAAAACGGACTTCATTGGTGGATTCGCCGTGACGACGGGTATCGGAGCAGAAGCGCTTGCAGCAGAGTATGAAGCCAATCATGACGACTATAACTCGATTATGGTAAAAGCACTGGCAGACCGACTAGCAGAAGCATTTGCCGAACGAATGCACGAACGGGTCCGTAAAGAGTACTGGGGTTATGCCGCAGATGAAGCGTTCGATAACGATGCGCTGATCAAGGAAAAGTATCAAGGCATTCGCCCTGCTCCTGGCTACCCAGCTTGCCCAGACCATACAGAGAAAACAGAGTTGTTCCGCCTACTCGACGCAACTGCCAATACCGGTATTGAGCTGACAGAGCATTTTGCGATGTCTCCGGCGGCGGCAGTGAGTGGCTTTTACTACTCACATCCGGACTCGAAATATTTTAATGTTGGCAAAATTAGTCGCGAACAAGTGGACGAATATGCCAAACGTAAAGACATGTCAGTTGCCGAAGCCGAGCGCTGGTTGTCACCGGTCCTAAACTACGATATCTAGTTAGCCGTAACCGACTGCCAACTGCACATTGCGGATAAAAAGCCATATCGACTCAGTCGATATGGCTTTTCTAATTAAACCAGTTTTAACGAATACACGAAGCTGCTAACATTCACGCCCTTTTTTAGGCTATAAGACCGGTTGTTTTAGCTTTTTGTTTAGAACAACGCATCTGATTTCGAGAGAGTACATGTATAAATACGACGATTACGATAGAAAAATCGTTCAAGAACGTGTCGCGCAATTTCGCGGCCAAACTGAACGATTCTTCGACGGCACTTTAGGCGCAGACGAATATCTGCCACTCAGGCTTCAAAACGGACTGTACGTGCAGCGCCACGCGCCCATGCTTCGTGTAGCAGTGCCTTACGGCATGCTTTCGTCAACACAGCTTCGTACCCTAGCTCGAGTCTCCCGCGATTATGACAAAGGCTACGTGCACTTCACAACGCGCCAAAACGTGCAGTTTAACTGGCCCGAGATCAAGGACGTTCCTTCGATTCTTGAGGAGTTAGCAGAAGTTGAGATGCACGCTATCCAAACCAGTGGCAACTGTATTCGAAACACGACAACGGATCAGTTCGCGGGCGTAGTAGAGGACGAAGTGCTCGACCCTCGCCCTTACTGCGAAATCATTCGTCAATGGTCTACCTTCCACCCGGAATTCGCATTCTTACCGCGCAAATTTAAGATCGCCGTAAACTCCGTTCCTGACGTAGATCGTGCTGCTATATTGGTCCACGATATCGGTCTTCAAATTATTAAGAATGAGGCCGGCGAAGTAGGCTTTAAAGTATTTGTAGGCGGCGGTCTTGGTCGGACGCCAGTGATTGGCTCTGAGATCAAAGCGTTCTTACCTGAAAAACACTTGCTCACCTATTTGGATGCAATACTTCGCGTATACAACCTTAATGGTCGACGCGATAACAAGTACAAAGCTCGTATCAAGATATTAGTCAAAGCGATGACGCCAAGTGTCTTCGCAGAAGCCGTCGAGAAAGAATGGGCGCATAACAAAGATAGCGATGCGACGCTGACATCAGCAGAAATTGACCGCGTTAAAACATTCTTCGTTGCCCCAGACTACGTGTCTGTGTCTAACGCTGAGCATGAGGCACAGCTAGCAGCCAATCCTGAGTTTGCGAACTGGGTAAAACGTAACGTTAACACGCATAAGCAAGATGGCTACGCCATTGTCACGCTGACGCTGAAGAAGACAGGAACGCCTCCAGGTGATGCCAGTGACAAACAAGTAGAGATCATTGCAAACCTAGCGGATAAGTACAGCTTTGGTGAAGTGCGTGTCGCGCACGACCAAAACATTGTACTCGCCGATGTGCAGCAAGCTCGTTTATACGAACTTTGGCAAGAAGCTAAGTTAGCCGGTTTTGCGACCGCTAACCTTGGGATGCTAACGGATATGATTTGCTGCCCTGGCGGAGACTTCTGCGGTCTAGCCAACGCCAAGTCTATTCCTGTAGCGGAACAAATTCAGTTGCGATTTGATGACCTTGATTACTTGTATGACCTAGGCGAGCTAGAGCTCAATATCTCTGGCTGCATGAACGCCTGTGGTCATCACCATATCGGCAACATTGGCATACTCGGCGTCGACAAACGCGGCGAAGAGTTTTATCAAGTCTCGCTCGGTGGTGACTCGGGTAAGAATGCTGCCATCGGGAAAATTCTTGGCCCTTCATTTGCGCGAAATGACATGCCCGATGTGATTGAAAAAATAATTAATGTCTTTGTCGAAAACAGACATGACGACGAGTTATTTATTGATACCTATCGCCGCATTGGTATGGATCTATTCAAGGAGCGTGTATATGCCAAAGCTGATTAAGAACGCGACGATTATCGACAACGAGTGGCTAACGCTTGAAAAAGACGCAACGATAGATGCGGTTACCGGTAAAGCTTTATTACCTCTAGCCTTGTACTTGGAAAACGCGGCAGCGTTGAGCGACAACTCGAACGTTGGCGTGTGGATAGACAGCGACGAACGTGCTGATGCACTTGAACCGCACCTTAACAACATCGCCGTTATTGCCATCAACTTCCCAAAATTTGTGGATGGTCGCGGTTACTCAATTGCTAGAATCTTGCGAGACCAACTTGGCTACCAAGGTGAACTAAGAGCAATTGGCGATGTACTTCATGACCAAATGTTTTACCTAAAGCGCTGTGGCTTTGATGCATTCGCGGTTCGTGAAGACACGGCAACGGAAGCGGCACTGGCTGGACTAAGCGACTTTAGCAACAGCTATCAATGCGCTGTAGACGAGCCAAAGCCAATGTTTCGACGACGCGGCTAGTCAACGACGCTTGCTGAACATGTAATAAAAAAACCACTATCTGCTTAAAGCGATAGTGGTTTTTTCGTTCACGGGCTCCTTAGTTAAAGTTCGAGTTGACCGCCCTCTTTCGAGTTTAACGTTTCAATCAATGGTTCAAGAAAGCCCTCAAACGAAGCCGAAGCCTTAAGCGAGGTATGATAGATTGGCTGCCTAACTTGTGCCGCGCTCGCGGTTCGAACAATGCGCTTAGTGTTGTGCGGCACTAAACAAGCGCCCTCCACATCAAGCCCGCAAAACGTTAGAAGCTTTTGTGTTTCAAGCTCAGGAGACTGAACCATTTGTTCATAGGACACCTCATATATCCTGTCGCCAAATTGTTGCTTCCAATGACGCATTAGGGCGTCGTAGGCATTAAAGTATTTCCCTAGGTCGACCAAATTATTGGTGTAACCATGGCTGCCACTTAAGTTATGTTTGTACACCGAAAAACAGGTTTCTAAGGGGTCCCGCGTGCAATGTATAATTTTGGCATTCGGTAAAAATACGGCAATCAGACCAAGCAACATAAAGTTATAGGGCATTTTGTCGGTAAACCGTTTTGCATTGGCGCCCCCGTTGCCAGCGTTATCGGCAACCTTTGATAAATAGCTTTTTATTGTTGCTTGGCAAGCGTTTACTTTTTGGACATCGCTACTCGAATCGTCTAACGCGGGCGTGCCATGCTGCTCGAAACTACGACGTAAAAAGTCGACCTCGCCCAACGCGGCAACAAGTGAGTGAGAAGAGATAATCTGCTCAATCAAGGTGGTGCCTGAACGCGGCATACCCAAAATAAAAATGGGAGCGTCATTATCAAGTTCATGGCCAGTACTAGTGCGCTTAAGTGTCTCTGCAAGGCTCAGCCCTAAGCGAGAAAACAACGTTTGCGTTCGTTCATGACGATATGGCGTTAACGCATGGTTAATATCGTTTGCAGCGTTTAAATACTGAAACGCTTTCGCTGCATTCTTGTGCTCGTAATACGTAAACAGAATGTAAGCCAAGTTCATCTTTAGGCCATCATTATCATCAACCTGCTGATAGTTAGATTCTAACGCTGGTATGATCGGAGATAACAAAGTATCACTGGCGCTACCTTCTGTATGGTTCTCATCAAAAGCGTACGCTAAGGCATTTCGAATAGCTCCAAGGTGGCCAGGCTGAGCAGCAAGTGCTTGCGTGAAACATACATACCCTTCGCTCAAATCTCCCAAACGCGACAGCACAAGTCCTTTCAAATTGAGCAACGACGCGCTCTTGCTATTCGCCTTAAGCCCCCGCTCAATCAACGGGAGCGCTTCTTCCTCTTGATGTGTTGCGACTAAAACGCCAGCCAGTGCCTCGGCAACCGGTAAATTGTCTGGCGCCTTAGACAAATAAGCACGGAGCCATTTTTCAGCCTTGTCGTGGTCTGCGCACTGAATCGCGCAATCTGCCGCTTTCCCCAGCAGGCCCATGTCGTCAGGCAACATCTGAACGGCCACACTAAAATGCGGTAACGCCGCCCGCGCCTGCCTAATCTGTGTATACGCAATCGCGAGACGAGCGTTAACGGCCGCCTGAGCGGGCTCTTTGACCAGCATTTGTTTATACATGCCAATGGCCTGGCTTACTCGTCCTGACTTATGAAGCGTGACGGCTTGTTTAAAAAAAGTATCCATTAATTCTTCTTATCATCCTATTGCGGCACATCCGCACCAATACACTTAACTGAGCTCTATTTTTTTCTCATCAACCACAAACCGACCAGCACTCGCGACATAACGAAGCACCAGCATCATGGCGACAACTCCAACAACACAACATAAAACGTATAGCGACTGATAACTCATCGTTTGCGCTATCAAGCCACTCGCGGCGCCAAAAATTCCCGCTAGTACAATTTGCAAGCTGGCTTGCACCGTGTAATCCGCCCCTTCATGAGACTCACGGCAGTGCGCCATCATACAGGCAAACAATGCCACCGTTGAAAGGCCGTCGCTAAACTGCTCGAAACAAACCAACCAAGTAATCAACGAGCCGGTCACGGTTCCCGTCGAAATAAAATAGAACGCGCCAACACTTAACATTTGCAACAAACCAAACCACACAAGTGAATGGAAGCGTCCAATTCGGGTAAACAGTATGCCAGCCAATGCGGCGCCGACAAGGCCAACTAAGGAAGAATAGAGCGTCAGTTCACCAATGTCGGCAAGACTCCAATGTTGGTCGACAAGCATGGGTTTGAGCATTGTTGATCCAAGTGAGTCAGCGATCTTATAAGTCACGAGCACCCATAGCCAAACACCTAAATTCGATTGCGCAAAAAACCGACGATAAGTCGAGTAAATGAATTTCAGAGAGTTTTGGTTATCATCGTGAGGCGAAACTGCCTCATCAGGCGAACGGTCTGACGAAGACAAAGTAACAGCGGCCTTGTGAGCTTGCGCTTCGCCTCTCATAAAGAGATACAAAGGAACGAGTAAGATAATCAGAACAGCGGCGATCGCAAGCAGAATCGATTGCCACGACAGAACACCAAGCAACAGAAGGCAGCCACTTCCACCCACAATCATACCGATCTTATAGCCCGACACCTGAATACTATTGATCATTCCCAAGGCGCCCTTTGACGACAGCGAAACAGCCAAAGAATCTGTGGCGATATCTTGGGTTGCACAAAAAGTATTGATCAACAGAATCAGCAGCAAAGGGAGAATAAAACTTTCAGCGGAATTGGTGCTCAATGCCCAAGCAAGCGCCACTAAGGTTATCGCACTGGAAATCTGCATCGAAACAATCCAGCGACATCTCGCTCGCGTGAGATTTCCCTTTGAGCGGTCAACGAACGGTGCCCACAAAAATTTAAACAACCAGGGTAAAGCCAGTAGCTTTAGAAAACCTATGAGCGCAAGAGAAGTACCCATATCACGCAACACCGCGGGCAACGCATGTGCTATCAAACCAGAAGGGAGCCCCTGCGCAAAGTAGAGCGCAGCGAACATTGAGAAATAAAGCACAGGGTTCAAAATATCAGGTCAATCTGTCTGAAGAAATTTGCGCCTAGTCTAGACCAAAGCTCTGCGCTATCGAAGCACGAAACCGCGAGGCGGTGATAATTTTTTTAAACATTGGTTCACCGCATCAATGGCAAACGCCATTCTCGCGTCGTCTAGGTCGTACTGCCGCTCGGTTTTCAAATGAGACAAGTAGCCTCTGAACCTGATTAGGGTTTCCGGAAGCGCATGAAAAATATCTTCGACTTCCGCCATTTCTAGATCGCTTAGTTCGCTCTCCCCGGAAAACGCTTCAACGCATAAAATACCCGTTTCATTCGTCAGGAATACAAGGCGCTCAATAGTCGACCTAATCCCTCTAATGAGGAGGTCAAAATCGTAACGAATGAGATCTCCGCTAAATGAAATTAACGCATCTAAGCAGGTTTGCAGGGCGATTGCTCGCTCTGCATGTTTTGCTACCACCGCTGAGATCTCTCGCTTCGGCTCGCAGCGCTCGACCTGCTGACGCCAAAGAGACCCCGAAAGGACCTTGAAACAAATTTGATGCACCTGGGAGAAGTAAAGCATTCCTGCCAATTTGATAAACGGCAAACTTTTTTCGATGTCATCATAACAGCCAAGGTCATCAATCCGATCGCTCAACTCATTGGCAACAATGAGAAGCTGATCATCTAGTCCCAACTGGGACTCAACTACATAACTTGGATAGCCTGTCCCGTCGGCACTTGCGTGGTGGTGCAACACGAGTTCTTGCAACACTAAATCATCAGGAAAATGTTTCTCGACAAAGCTGCTCGAAAGCAAAGGATGCGCATCAGTCAGGTCGTGCCTGCCATGCGGTGGCATTTTTGTACTGGACATATTACGAATGAACTGGGGTACGCTGCTATCGACCACGTACTTACCAATATCCTGCAGTAAACCGGCATTAAACAACGTTTTCTGGTGCTGCTCATTTAAACCAATCGCCCTCGCCTGTACCAGACAAAACCAACTGCAAAAAAGCGCACGATCAAAATCTATATGTGACGACGTAAACATCGCAGTAATTGCTTTCATCGCGTCTATATTAGAAGCCAAGGAGGCGCACAATGACGCAACCACAGGCAAGCATCCAGCACGTGACTCGATTGCAGACAAACTTTCATAGCGCTCGATAAAAAAGCGATATTCAGACATCAAACTATCGGCCTGGAGAAAATTTTCCATTCGCTCCAGCCCCCCATCTTGACTACTCATTAAAAACGATTACTCCGAGAGATACGCAAAATACAACAAACTTCTTGGTTCTCTAATTCACCAACATACCAGGACTAAGGCACATCAACTGAAGAGACGTAAGGCAGCTGTACGCAAAAATTGAAAGAGGCCTTACCCGTTCAAGTACCAAAAACGAGCTGATCAAGACCGCCACATTGCGTTGTGCTGAGATTTCTAATCTATTAAAGATAGGATAGGAAGACGGGTTCTACAAAAAACAAACTAGAACACTTTGCTCTAGTTAACGTTTCTTAAGACCCAAAAACTGATAACGCCCTAACACTTACGACTGGAACGTTGCTGAGTAATAAAATGATTGCGCGACTGATTGAGTCACTCGGATTCTGAAAGGGCTACTCAACCGCAATACTGTCAAAGTCTAACGGCGCGGGATTAACCGTAATTTTCTTTTCTTTCTTTTTACCGATCTCCTCTTTACTCACTTTCGACGCGGGCACAATTGCCGATGACGTTGTTGCTCCCTGACTAAGCTCACTGACTTTGGGCTTACGAACAATTGCCGGCGCCGAGACACTAGGACCTGCCGTTTGTATCGGCATAGTGAGCGTTTTTAGCTTAGCTTCTAAACTGACTTTCTCAGCATCGACTTTTCTTAGCTCTGCATTAGAGCTTTTCAATTCTTTGGATAGCCGCGCATTCCGCTGATCTAGATTAGCTTCTCGCTCTTTCGCTTCGTTCAACTCCGTGGCCAAACGCTGCATCTCTTCCTGCGTTTCAATCTGACGCTTAGCCAACGCATCATAAGCTGACTTACGTGCGGCGATCGACTGACGCTGTTCTTGCGTTGTTTTCTTATAGTTTCGACTGCCCTCTAAAGCCTCATTCACCTTAGATTCGCTAACAATCAGCGCCTCTTCTAACAATGAGTTCTCTGACTCCACACTCACGATTTTCTGCTTAAGTGCCGATACCAAGCGAGTCGTTAAATCCAACTGAGAGCCCGTTTCGCCATTGGAGTTCTGAAGGGACGCGACAGTACTTTCTGCCGCTTGCAATGCTGTGTCTAACTCAGCCAAACGTGCGCTCATTGCTTGCGCTTCCTCATGCATGCTGGCATTGCGCGCTTCAAGTTCAGCTAGCGCTGACTCTGCCAACAATAAAGATTCCAAACCCTGCTGCTTCGTCCAAAAAGACCAAGCCGCAAGCCCTGATGTCGTTAGCGCTAGCAACAAAAAAAACACCCATAAAAAGGTCAACTGTAGGTTTTTTCTTTTAAGGTAGTCTATCCACTGGTTAGCAATTGCTTGCTCAGAGCCAGCCGCGCTTTGTTCTTGTGTGTTTCCCATATTTCTACTCAAACGACAATAAACCTGAAGGTTGGTTTCTAGAGAAAGAAACCAGTTTAATTATTATGTGAAAAACGCCAGAATACCGTGCATTATTCTAAGCGTTGTTAGTTTACTCAGCATACCGGATTAAATACATCAGAATCATGAATGACCTTTATTTAGAGTTTGCACAATCACAAGTCGGCCGCAGCCTTTTTGACGCACTAAGTTTGCCAAAGCCACCACAATTGTTTCGTTCGCCTGAATACTGCCTTAACGTGCCTCGTGGGCAGATATTAGTGGCCGGATTAAAAAGCAATTTTGCATTGAAGGCGATCGTCACGGCTCTCAATCATGATTCCATCAAGTTATGTACCATCAAACCGAAAGCAGACCTTGCGCAGTATTACTCTTCGCATGCACGCAGCGTTCCAAACCAAAAAATTGAACAACTTAGTTTTAATGAAAATTCAAATCATCGCATTAAATCTTACGTGTTTGATGCCACCGGGCTCAAGCACCCTGATGAGCTTAAAGCCCTCTATCATTTTTTTAAGCACTCAGTGACGAGTTTAAAGAAAAACGGTCATATCGTCGTTGTCGCATCGGAGCCGCGCTCGGGTGACGGCGTTAACGAAGCAGCTCTTTCCGGGGCGCTTGATGGCTTCGTTAAATCATTAGCAAAAGAAGTCGGCAAAAAAGGGGCAAACTGCAACCTGATAAAGATAGCAAAAGGCACTGAGCGGCAACTTCAGTCCGCGCTTTATTACTTTTTAAGCGACAAATCTGCGTACGTCACCGGGCAATCATTAAAGTTGATCCGCGGACGCGCATTACCAAGGAAGATCAATTGGGAACGGCCCTTGAAAGGAAAATACGCCTTAGTCACGGGAGCGGCGCAAGGAATCGGCGCCGAAACTGCGCGAGTGTTAGCGCGTGATGGCGCCCGGGTGGTTTGCTTAGATATTCCTGCCAACGAGGCCAAACTCAAACAGGTTGCGGACAGTATTGAGGGGCATGCGCTAGCGCTAGACCTTAGCAATAAAGATGCGACAGAGAGCTTAATGTCTACACTCGCTTCTCAGCTTGGCGTCATTGACATCGTTGTTCATAACGCTGGTATTACGCGCGACAAAACACTAGCGAAAATGCCCGCGCATTTTTGGGAGCAAGTCGTCGATATTAATCTCGGTAAGATCATGGAAATTAATGCGGCATTGTTTGAGAAAAAAATTCTTAGTGACCGTGCGCGTATTGTCTGTATTTCATCAATCTCTGGTATTGCCGGGAATTTCGGGCAAACAAACTACGCCACATCAAAAGCAGGCGTGGCCGCTTATGTCGAGAAGATATCTACGTTGCTAGCCGATGGTAGGACAATTAACGCCATTGCGCCCGGGTTTATTGAAACGGATATGACCAAGAAAGTCCCTGCTGTCACACGTCAAATAGGACGTCGCAGCAACTCGTTTGCTCAAGGCGGTGAACCTCTGGATGTCGCTGAAGCAATCAGTCTATTCTGCCATCCTGCGTCACAAGCGCTAAACGGCAACATTCTGCGCGTTTGTGGACAAAGCATTTTAGGGAAGTAGTTAAGGTACTTTCCCTTCGAGGGTTGGCGCGCTCAGCAACAGCGCAGGATCTAGCCGCACATCAAACCAGTTCAAACGCCAATCTAAGTGCGGACCCGTCGCTCGCCCACCGGCCCCTACCTTTCCCACCACGTCGCCCTGTTTTACTTTTTGGCCAACCACGACGGTAACTTCACTCAAGTGAATGAACGTCGAACTCAAGCCGTAGCCATGATCCATGATCATAGTGCCTCCTGAGTAATACATATCATTATGCGCCAGCGTGACGGTTGCATCGGCAGGCGCCACAACCGGCGTACCGGTTGGCGCCGCGTAGTCAATACCAAAATGCGGACGTTTGGGTACGCCGTTATAGACCCGCTGGCTTCCGTAGACGCCGGTAATTGGGCCGTTGAGAGGAATAATAAATTTGGACAAAAAATAAAGCTGTTGACTGTCAGTCGCTCGCGCCTGTTTCACCATTGCAGTTTCTTTGCGAATTCTAGCGAGCTTAGATGCCGCAGGCGTGACGGTTTTCTGTGGCACACCTTCGACATATTGAGTTCGATATTCTCGTTGTGCAACTGACAACACTTTGGATTGGGTTTCACCGGCGAGCGTCACCCAGGTTAGCGTCGCTTTAGCGTCGGCATCACGCCCAAATCCAAAAACGAAATACCCTTCAGGCGTTTGCGCAACATTACGGCCATCAAGCCGGATATCGGAACCTGGAGGCAAGTGCCCTCGAACAACACCACCTTGCGTAAGTTCTCCTTTAATCTCGAGTAAGGCAGCGTTGCTTGCTGTGACATCGATCGAGTCAGACAATAACACCGACGGACTTAGCAGCAGCAACACCGCAACAAATACACTAGAATAACGCAACATACTAAGGCTCACTGGCTCTCCTAATTAAACTCGTTAATTACTCATACTTTTATGACACAAGGCTCACTGTTCGATAACACAAATGACCCCTCTCTCGCCGACGGCGGGTTACTTGACGGACTGCAATATCAAGAGCGTTTCTTACCTCCTGATCATGCAAACGGTTTGTTTGAGCACCTGATTCATCAGCTCGATTGGCAACAACCTAGCCTCACCATTTCAGGCAAACGCATTCCAATCCCACGCCTGCAAAGCTGGCAGGGCGATGGCCGACTTAGCTATCAATACTCAGGTGAAACCTTCGTTTCACAAGACTGGCACCCTGACGTCCTTTCACTCAAAGAGCGAGTCGAACAGCAGACCCAGACACGCTTTAACGCCGTGCTCTGCAATCTCTATCGAAATGAACGAGACAGCGTTTCATGGCATGCAGATGACGAACCCGAATTAGGTCCTAGCCCAATCATCGCTTCCGTCTCACTTGGCGCCACAAGAAGCTTCCAGATCAAACACAAAATAGACGCCGGAAAAACCATGAAACTTAACCTCAAGCACAACAGTTTGCTAATTATGCCCGCAGGCTTCCAAGCTAAATGGCTGCACCAGCTGCCAAAGATATCGGCCAAATGCGGAGCCCGAGTCAACCTAACGTTTCGCTACATTAATTAATCGCTAAACATTAGTTCTCGTATTAACGGGCTCGCATTAGAAAAACTAGTCTTCTTTATTCGCCGCGCGCAACGCGTCAAACTTAACTAGAATCCGGCCATATAGGCTGGTCGGTGGGTAGTCCCCTTTCTTGTTTTTCTTACCTGGGTGCGCCCCAGTTAGCAGAGTCAACGCCTCTTCGACAGAGCTAACGGCATAAACGGAGAATTGCTTACGTTTGATCGCATCGCGAAGCTTGCTGTTTAGCATCAGGTGTTGAACATTTGTTTTAGGCAAAATAACCGCCTGCGCCGACTCCAACCCTAGAATCTCACACGCATCAAAGAAGCCTTCTATCTTTTCATTCACACCGCCAACTGGCTGAACTTCGCCAAACTGATTGACCGAACCCGTCATTGCAAAGCATTGCTTGATCGGTACATCACCCAGTGAAGAAATTAGCGCACAGAGCTCAGCGAGCGAAGCACTATCGCCATCGACTTCACCATAAGATTGCTCAAAAGCCAGACTAGCAGACAAGGGCATTGGCTTATCGCTGGCAAATAATGTTTGCAAGAACGACGATAGAATCATCACACCTTTGGTGTGGATGCTTCCGCCCAAGCGAGCGCCATGCTCGATGTCGACGACCTCACCTGAACCAAAATAACAATTTGCGGTTACGCGATTTGGCATACCAAATTCAACCCCGCCCGTGCTAAGCACAGACAACGCATTAATCTGACCGACCACTTCGCCAGTCACCGTCAGTAATGTCGAGCCATCCCTAACGCTGTCAAACATACGATCTTTGAGGCGGCTATTTCGGTGTGCGTCACTGTCCAGCGCTCGCTCGACATGAGCAAGCCTAATCATGGTCGACTTTTGCTCCTTGGCCCAAAAATTAGATTCACGCAAAAGATTTGCGATATCAGACGCATGCAACGACAACTTATTCTGATCCTCTGCAAGCCGCGAGCTGTATTCAATAATTCTTCCTATCGCACGCTTATCGCAATGCAAAAAACCTTTTTCATGAACCAAGCTAGAAATGAATTTTGCGTACTGCAGCTGAGAGCTATTATTTCGAGGCATCTCATTTTCAAAATCAGCGGTGACTTTGAATAACTCTTTAAACTCTGGGTCATAATGCTGTAGCAACAGAAACGTTTCTCGATCACCAAACAGTATAATTTTGACGTCTAAGGGGATCGGTTCCGGCTCTAATGAGATAGTGCCGGATAAAGTGACTTCACGCTCTAACGAATTAATATGTAGCTGTTTAGAGCGCAGCGCACGCTTGAGTCCATCCCATACAAAAGGCTGCTCCAAAACCTTAATCGCGTCCATGAGCAAGTAACCACCGTTCGCGCGATGAAAACAGCCTGGCCGAATCAACGAATAATCTGTAAACACAGTGCCTTTATAGGTAACGTTTTCAACATATCCGAAGAGGTTATGGTAATTCGGATTCTCTTCAACGACGATCGGTTGCCGATCATTTTTATGCTGCACCAAGACATTCACTTGATAGCGACGCGGCATCTTTTTATCGAGGGTCGCATATGCAAGGGCGTTCTGATCTTCGTTATCTTCTAAAAAAATATCTAGATTATTGATCAGATCTGTTTGTAGCGCTTGTAGATACTCAACGACGCCTTGCTGATCGGTATATTTCTCTATCAAGTTGTTGATCGGCAACTCCGAAACACCCCGTGTCACCTCTTCATTCAGCGCTGTTTGCTTGTCCGAAAACTCCTGCTCCCATACGCCCATTTTCCGTATCGTGCTACGTAGCTTCAGTTCAAGTTTCGCGATCACCGTTTCAAACGCGTCTTGCGCCTCTTTACTCAGTTCCGCAAATGTCTCAACCGTATGGGTCTCATCACCATTCATTGCTGTCAGACGGTAACCACCTGGCGTGGTAACCGATAGCAGAACTTTCTTTCTACGCGCTTGTTTGGCGATTTTTTCGAGCGCTTCTTCTTGCAACACGGCGTAGTCGTTTTTCAGCTTTTCAGAGCGTTCGTAATAACTGTCATTGTCGAACGCCAAAGGAATCGCTTTGACTAAACGCTGCATTAGTTTTTCCATGTCGCGTTTTAAGGTCAAGCCCATGCCCGACGGCAATTTGAGTACGCTAGGACAGCGCGGCTCATCAAAGTTGGCTACGTAGCACCAGTCGTTGGCATTACCTTGATCATCAATTTTATGATTTAGGTAACGCAACATCATCGTTCGCTTTCCTAAACCATTACGCCCAACCGCGTATATGTTGTAGCCGTTGTCAGGCATTGCCATTGCAAAGTGCAAGGCTTGCTGCGCACGACTCTGGCCAATAATTTCGTTCAATGGCTCAAGCGCCTTGGTCGAACTAAACGGCAAATCGTCCATATGACACGAAGCATAAACTTTGTTATTGAGAAGCGCTTTCACCGGTACTCCTGATATTTTTTTTGAACGTTACATTTTTCTGGAATTGCTTTTGATGTTATCGCAATTCAGCAACAGGATGCGACCGAAAACGCATCCTGACCAATCCTTAAATAGGGAGCCCTAAAGATCGCGGCAAAACTGACGATATTATGATCAACTCGTAGCATTATTAGACAAGTATATGTACACACCGCCAATTCCAACAGAATCTCGACAGCCACTGCCTATGCGCAAGGGTATAGCGCCCGCGAGGTCAGCAACCGTAACGCGCAACATGGCCGCACCCGATAGGCGCTTAAAGGAGAGACGAAAACAGCAAGTTTCAATTGAGTTTAGCGATCGCCGAGGCCGCGATCGCCGCTTTAAGCGCCAGCCCGCACTTAACAATGCACTAAGAAATACGGCAACAGAGTCGCCTCAGCGCCTGGCCGACAAACGAAAGGGCCGCTTGATCGATATCAGAGCCTGAGTTTTCCTCAATTTAGAGAGCAAAACCGCCGAGAAACATAACAGGCCATTCTTGATTTAATCCTCAATCTCACGCCCTGCTGTTGATTTTTTTCATCCACGAAATTAACATTCTTTCAAATTTCGCATTGCGACAACCGCAATCCACAGGGTTTCTATTGAAAGTAATTAACTGGGCAGAACGCAGAATTAAGCGACGACACAAGGCTCCCAACCTTGTCATCAACTTGCGTTCAATGGGTGTTAAGCGATGGCTCAAGCCGACGATATCGGCCACCTGCCTGGACTTCAATCGTTATGGAATGGCGATACATACCAATAAGCAAATGCGTGCTCGTGAGCGGGTAATGATTAGCTTTAAAGGTAAGTACATACTGCAGTCTAACGTTCCGGGCATCGTGACCGAGTGCATCGCTATCGACACAGGCTATCGCATAAGCATACGTTTCAGGTACGCAATTGATAGCAAACACTACAGCCGTAAGATCGATAACGCTTTGTCGCGAATTGAAAGCTTATATAACCCCACGGCAAATAGCAGCAGTCACCCGGACAAGAACGACAGCAAAGAAAATAGCAACAACGCAGCCAGTATGGTTCGCTGTGCTAGCTGATGTTCGTACCTAAACGCAACGCAAACGCCGCATCATATGAGTATGACTGCGCACACTCACTAAAAAAGCTCTAAATCTCCAGCCTCTTCTAAGACGGGCTCAGTCTTGTTCAAATAAGTGGAATCCAGCAAATGGATCATCATTCCATCTTCAAGAATCGCAACCATGGGAAATAGAAGATTGATGTTCTCGTGCGTATTAGTCATATGCCCAGGATGTGGCTGAACACTGCCTTTAGGCAGTCTTTTTAAACCAACAATCTGATCGACAACCACCGCAAACAAATTAGATATATCCGTTTGAAAGCTAACCAACGTCAGGACTTCTGGTTCTTTTTCATCCGGCATTCCGATTCGCCGTCTCAAATCGATAATCTGAAGCATGGAGCCGTTAATGTGCGTAATCCCGCGAAAGATACTTGATTGGTAGTGTAACTTCGCAAGTTTTAGCTGTTGTGAGTAAACGTTCTTTACGTCTCGACAAAATATGCCGAAGTATAGACCGCCAACCCGAGCCACTAAATACTCATCCTTAACCATATTAGGCCTCTTGTACTACTCATTTTTGTATTAACTACTTATTGTTATTGCGTGCTCTTATTGTATAAACGCATGAAGCCATGCGCTTAAACTAAGTGGTAGACCATCAATATCAATCAGTCAAACTTTCACGTGGATTATTTACTATTCGTCAGCGCTATATAACTGTCTATACTCAATTAGACTAGCGCCTTTTAGTGTTGCGCGACTCCTAACTAAAACAAAATAGAGGCATCAGAATGGCTTGGAAAGACGACCTAGACCAATTTATGACAGGCTTAATTCGACGCAACCCCGGCGAGCCTGAATTCCATCAAGCAGTATACGAAGTTGTCGCCAACCTGTTCCCCTATATTGATGATAAACCGATATACAAAGACGCACAGATCATTGAACGGCTGAGCGAGCCAGATCGCATTATTTCGTTCCGTGTTGTGTGGGAAGATGACGAAGGCCATGTCCGAGTAAACCGCGGCTGGCGCGTGCAAAACAACAATGCCATTGGTCCATATAAAGGAGGTTTAAGATTCCACCCTTCGGTCAATCAGAGCATTCTAAAATTCCTTGCTTTCGAACAAACATTTAAAAACAGTTTAACCAGTTTACCAATGGGTGGAGGCAAAGGCGGGGCTAACTTCAACCCTAAAGGGAAGTCCGACGGAGAAGTCATGCGGTTTTGCCAGTCTTATATGACAGAGCTGCGGCACTACATCGGCCCCAATATGGACATTCCCGCAGGCGACATCGGTGTCGGCGCGCGTGAGATCGGCTATATGTTTGGCCAATATAAGCGTTTAACTAAAGAGTTCACCGGCGTGTTAACCGGCAAAGGCATGGAGTTTGGCGGCAGTTTGATTCGAGTCGAAGCAACGGGCTATGGCACCGTTTATATGATGAACAACATGCTAAAAACCAATAAAGACACATTTGAAGGCAAGCGTGTAGCCATTTCCGGCTCAGGTAACGTGGCTATTTACGCGGCGGAAAAAGTTAATCAACTCGGCGGTACTGTGGTCACACTTTCTGATTCCTCAGGTTTTATATACGATGCCGACGGCATCGATAGCAGCAAGCTGGACTACATTAAGGACCTCAAGACAGTGCAACGAGGCCGCATTAGCAAATACGTTGAACAATACCCAAATGCTAAGTTCTATGCCGACAAACGCCCATGGAGTGTGAGCTGTGATATCGCACTGCCCTGTGCGACGCAAAATGAACTTGATCATGACGACGCTCGCGAACTTCTTAAAAACGGCTGCATAGGCGTTTCTGAAGGGGCCAACATGCCGAGTTCACTAGAGGCCATCAAACTGTTCCAAGAACATAAAATACTGTTTGCACCGAGCAAAGCTGCCAATGCTGGCGGTGTCGCAGTCTCTGGGCTCGAGATGAGCCAGAACAGCGCACGAATATCATGGACAGAGAAAGAACTTCAGCGCCTACTCGAAGACATCATGAGTAGAATTCATGACCAATGTGAAGCCTATGGTAGGGAATCTGACACTTACGTTGACTACGTAAAAGGCGCTAATATAGCAGGCTTTATTAAGGTCGCAGACGCTATGCTTGCGTACGGTGCCATTTAAAACCACTAAATAGGCGCTCTAACACTACTCAGTCACATAAGCGCTACAGAAGAACATGGGAACATCAAAAATAGGAGCAAGTCAGATTAGCAGCATGGCATTAAGGATTACTGCCGTGCTGCTGTTACTTGTCGCCACAGCGTCACAAGCGTTTGCGATGAATTACGGCAAACCAACCCTCTTCTATGATGCCCTTCTCGCCGACAACAACAGTACTATAAACAATATGATAGCCATGCCTGACAACGCATGGACGCCAATACCAAATGGAATTCACACCTCGAGCTTACTAGAGCGGACTCACTTAAGTGAACTTGAGTCGACAGTACTATGGGTTCGCGTACAACTTCCTCGACGTAGCGCGTTTGACAAGATATGGCTAGAGTTTTCACCTAATGTAGGTTTAGATGGGCGTATCGCTCAGTTTAATGACGAACGCTGGACTTGGTTTAATCCAGAAGGCCTTGAATCCCAAGTCGATGTAAGGCAACCGGTCAACCTCCTTACCTTTGAGCTGAATCTTAATAGTGAAAAGCGCTACGCTTACTTAAAACTAAGTACGACACTCGCTTTTCATTTCAAGATAAACACGCTAACTCAAAACGAACTGCTGTGGCATGCCGTTAGCAACAACCTATTCAATGGATTCCTATTAGGGTTCTTTTTTCTCGCTATTATTTACAACTTTGTTGTGGGTATAAGCGCTGGCGAACGCGTTTATCTTTACTACGCATTTTACGTTGGCTGTAACGCCGTCTACATCAGCATCGTATCTGGCTACTTAAGGCTTCTGTTTCCTGAGTGGGGCAGCATGGGCAACATGGGCAATCTGGGTGCCGCCTTGGTACTATTCTCAGGAACAGCCTTCGTCAGAGACTTGCTTAGTACTGCTCAGTACGCCCCTCGAATCGATAAACTACTAAGAGTAATGCAGTCGATCTTATTTCTATCCCTGATGTTTATCACCTTTCTACCCGACACCATGGCATTGCTCTTAGTCGTGCTCATTGGCGCGGCTGGCCCCGCATTGGTCATTGCTGCAGGCGTTACTTGCTATCGACAGCAACACCCGTACGCGGGCTATTTCTTACTGGCTTGGAGCCTCTTTGTCGCAGCAATATTGATCTGGGTCGCAATGTGGATTGGAGTGCTGCCTCCAACGTTATTTGTGACAAACGTATTCAAAGTAGGCGCGATGCTTGAAATCACCTTACTGTCTCTATTACTAGCTTACCGCTACAGCCACCTCAAAAATCAAACGCTTGCGCTAAATCAAGCAAAAGTAGCTTTTAAAACACTTAGCGAAACAGACGATCTAACCGGCGTTATGAATCGTCGCGGCTTTCTCAAATACGCAGATGAGCTTGTGCAAACCAGAGAAGCCGAAAGAGTTTGGCTGGCCCTCGATATTGATCATTTTAGAAAGTTTAATGAAGAGCACGGCCATCAAGCTGGCGATCAACTTCTGTTGCGATTCGGTAACATCCTCAACAATATGCAGCGCCGCGAAGATTTGAGCGCCAAACTGCTCTCAAACGAGACCAATTCGGATGAACGAAGGGCGATCGCTGGACGTGTTGGTGGCGAAGAGTTCGCATTGCTTTTTTCAGACTGTAGTCTGGTTCAGGGGAAGCGGTATGCAGAAAAACTAACAGAAGAATTAAGAAACGTTCGCGTAAAAGGAATTAATGGCGAGATGGCAGGCAGCACCTTGTCTGTCGGTGTAACACGCATTCGTGCCGACGATACGCTAGAAAGTGCGTGGAAACGGGTTGTTCAGCACCTATATCAAGCTAAGAACTTAGGACGAAACCAAGTGATCACTGACGCCGAGGCAACTGACTCAGCGACTACCCTATAGCTCAGCGTCAAAGTGAACCCACCTATGCGATATTTGGAAAGTCCTTCGCATAACGGCCAATCCACTCACTTGCTGCGCCTTCTGAGTCGAGCTCTCTACCCTCCACTTCTTTCACCCAAAGACGGTAGTGCTCAATGTGGCATATTTGCTCTACCATCCGAGCTGTATAAGCATCCTCTGAAGAGGTAAATTCGATTCCCATTTCGTAGTGAGAACCACGAGGTACACACCAAATAACACGAGCCTGTGCTTCAAATGGTGGCGCAACTGCAGGTATCTTGACTAAAACTTTTGATTCCACAGGTAAGCTTTCCGCCGAACAGAAACTTAAGCCACCTAAGCTAATGTCTTGCACTTGGTTTGATTCTGGCGGCGCAGGAAGGTCGTCAGCGTCCTCATTGGTTAACGGAAAAAACTCGATCGGAACATCCGAGGGATGACGAATATATGCTCTCATGAAAGGCTCAATATTATTATTAAAATAAGGGGTTAACAGTGCCATTGGGCATTGTTGTCGATTCTAGCTTAAGTGTTTATTCAAAACCATTTTAAGCGATGAGAGTTTGATCGGTTTTTCTAAAATTTCGCACATTCCTACCGCCCTGCAACGCTCCTCATCACCGTCTGCCGCACTCTCGATCATTGCGATAATTGGAGCGCTCAAGGGTTGCCGAACCGAGCGCGAAATTTCACCTAAAATTTGGGCCGTTTCAAAGCCAGTCATATCAGGCATCGTGCAGTCCATGAGAATCAAATCGTAATGATTTGCTTTAAACAACTCTATTGCTTCAAAGCCGGTTGTTGCGATATCCGCCTGACACGCATTTTGCTGCAAGGTACGCTCGATGAGCTGCTGGTTAACTATATTCTCCTCTACCAGCATGACCTTATATCGCGACGCTTGACTAGATGAGTCTAACCTAGGCTCGGTCATATCTTGCACGGTATAGCGCGTCATAAGACGTCTATCAAGACCTACATTACGCTCATGCTCTTCATACACCTGGCACATCACGTCGCGAAGGTAGGGGTCGCGATCCTGTTTGCTCAGAAAGCCATTTGCACCCGCCAAAAAGAATCGCTCAGCGTCGCCCAGCTGCGGATAGCTGCTGACAACAATAACACTACCCTTGCTACCCAAGTCGCTCACTAGTCTACTCACGAACTGATCCGCATCACTCCCTTGCCCACGATCATCTACGAGTACTAGCAACCATTGATCACCATTGTACTGATCAACAAACTCAGCAAGCTCTTTCGACGAGCCAACACTGTCAAACTCAACACCCCAGCCTTGCAAAAACTCCAGAGTAATTTGTCGGCTCAGTTCAAAACTGTCGAATACAACCGCGTGCACTTGATTCAACGAATTCCAGTCGATCGAATCATTTTCAGAGCTTGGCATGACAATCGGTAACGTTATGTCTATCCAATACGACGCCCCTTTATTGGCAAAGTTTTCGGACATTAGCTCGGCATCTAACAGCGATGCTAACTTCTCACATGCGTCCAAGCTAATCGAACGCCTGTCACGTAACTCTGTCGAAAAGCGCGTAATTCCTAGCTGCTCCAACTGAGAACTAGACTGTCCTCTTAGCTCAGTCGCCACACCACTATCTTCTACCGCGAGCCTTAATCGGGCTTCTTCCTTATTTTTGCTGATTAACTCCAAGTTAACCAAAATGTGACCGTGATTTGTGTACGCGATAGCATTCGAAACCAAGTTCGTAAGAACCTGTCTTAACCTAGCCGGATCACCTCGCAAAAACCGGGGAGTTTCTGGGCCAATACGCGTCTCTAATATGATGCCCTTCGCTTTCGCCCTTGAACGCAACAGCGCAGTAACCCCAGAGACAACACTGCGAAAACTAAATGGAATACTGGTAACGTGGAGGTTTCCGGACTCGACTCGAGATAAATCCAACACATCATTGATAACATGCAGTAATGACTCTAGCGAAGCCTGCATCGTATTCACATATTCTTTCTGGGAATCATCTAACTTAGTCTCCGACAATAAAGCGGTAAACCCAATCAAGCCATTCATTGGCGTCCTTAAGTCATGACTTAAGCTGGAGATAAACTGGTTTTTGGCGTCTACATCTCTTAGCGCCTTATCTCTAGAAATTAGTGCCGCCTGCAACTCATTATCAAGTCGCTCGATTTCCTTTGAATAGTCATTACGGTGCCTTAAAACAACCTTCCACAAGTTAGATATTTCCGAATCTTCGGCTGCCATTTCTTCAAGAATAGCCCGCTCATCCTTTCGCAGGTTTTTGTTGTCACCTAGCACTCCCTCCATAAAATCTTGCGAACGCTTAACGAGCCAAAAATAGCCCAATAAAAGTGAAAAAAACGCTGTTGCCAGATAGATTACGCTATCAATAATCAACCAGCGCCATGCATGATTTGATACCTGCTGGAACAGTGAGTGAAACGACACTGATAACCGCAGCTCTCCAATTCCGTAACCATCTGTTTGCTCCTCCCAATAGCTGATCGGAAAACTAATGTGATGAATAGGCTGTTTTTGCAGAACCGAGCCAAGCTCCAGCCAGCGGTTTTGGTCACGCAGATCGATGCGCCAACTAAACATCGAAAACGCACTTTGATCACCTGCGCATCGCTCACCAAACTGACCTAGGCGATCAGCCAGCATGCGCCGCTCGCGCTGCCAAGCTAGCAAGCCAATCTCTTCGTAGTCCCTATCAACCAAGTCGTTGATGCACGAGAGTGTTTTATTCTTTATCTGCTGAAAGCTTACAACTGAATCGACCACTAATGCGGTAGCGCTAAGCGCCAAACAAAAAAGCAACGCTAACAAACACACCCGCCGAATTAGCGGAGCTTTCTTGAGATTTTCAAGTAGCTTATACATTCAATTTTCCATGACCATCACTAGCTGAAAGCGCTGCTTTATTAAAAGCACTGCCCCGCTTAACCACGTCGCGATATTTGCAAACTATTGAGAGCTAAACTAACACCTTACCAGCCGAATTTCGCGCTAAAAAAGCGCTCTATTAATAAATAATAACTCGCCCGTCTGACAACGCTCTGCTAACCTATATTGCATAAAATTAGTAGTCAAAACATAGCCATAACGCGCTAACACCGCCTCTTTTTGAGTTTGCTACGTCCACGAATTAGCGATTCAAAAATCACATAGGTAGGCGAGAGCCAACAGTCATATGCTGAAATACTCCCTAGGTTTGCTTTTCTTATTCATTACTTGCCTTTGTAACGCCGGCCAAGCGCTTGCGGAGGATGCTGTAATGTTCGAGACCAGCAGCTTGAGTGTTAATAACCGCTCTCCTTTTATCATGCTTTTTGGAGTCGTGACGCCGACCCTCAGTACCGATTTAGCTGTCAATAAAACGCGCTCGACAACCCAGCTGGATGTGGCCAACTATTTGAGTAAGCATGAGTCCGATAACGCGCTATTTTTTATCGATGGTGAATCAAAAATACTGACCCAAACCTTTACGTCTAGTTGGGACACTAGCCACTGGGGGAGCATTCAATGGTCAGTATCAATACCATGGTTAAAGCATAGTGCCGGTAAGTTGGACCGCTCCATTTACGAGTTCCATGACATCTTAAGCTTGCCTCAGAATGGCCGCACAGATAAAGCGCATGATCGTTTCTTTTGGTTTGCTAAAACAGGCGACAAAACCGTTTATAACAACACAGACAGAACCAGCGGCTTAGGGGACGCAAGCATAAGCCTTACTCAACGCTACGATGGATGGCAGCTCAGTGCCTCCATAAAACTACCAACCGGAAAGTTCGAGAAACAGACCGGCAGCGAAGGCGTTGATTTAGGGCTTTCAGCCACACAGTTCAACCCAAGCTGGCTGAGAGATAGAAGCTGGCTGAAAAACGTTCCGCTATCCGTTTGGTGGGGCGCAGGGCTTAGTTATTTATCGGAAGCAAAGGCACTCTCCGCCTTTGAACAAAACAACCTCGTTATTGCACTGAACTCGGGATTAGCGTGGCAAATAGCACAACGCTGGCAACTCAAAACTCAACTGGATACCCATAGCCCGCTATTCGACAGTGAAATTCGCGAGTTGGGGTGGGTTCCTTTGCTTTTTAGCTTTGCCGGTCAATATAACATTTCGCACGACACCTCAATGACACTATCCATCAACGAAGACCTTAGGCCGCGCGTAACGCCAGATGTCATCTTTGGCTTAGCGCTCCAAACTGACTTTTAACTACTCACATGGACATTTTAAAATACATGAATAGAACCAATCAGCACATCGTATATGCCCTTTTTGGCCCCCTATTGCTCTGGGCAAATGTCGCTCACAGTGATGAATTTGACCTGCGACTCAGTGATGACGCATTGCATGTTAACTTAGCAGCCGATAGCGACGAATCCGACATTAAGTATGGCGGCGGTTATTTTTACAAAGACGCCGATAATTCGATCAACATTCTAAACTTAGATTTACACTCGATTGGGCAGACCGCAATTGGTAATTTACCGACAACGGTAGGACTTGGGATTCAAGGTAACGCCTTCAAAGAGAGCGACATCAAAGGAGCGGCAATTGGATTAGGCGGCTCAGTTCGTGTGAACTTACCCGACGCCCCGGGACTATCAATTGAAACAGCGGTCCACTTCGCACCAGACGTGCTCGCCTTTAGTGACGCGAAACGTTTTACACGGGCGCGTCTACAAGCTAATTATCGGATCATTCGCACTGTTGATATTTCAGGCGGGTATCGCTACCTAAACACCAAATTGAAAACCGGCGAAAAAAACACCTTTGAAAGCGGAATGTTCCTAGGGCTTAAACTGTTATTTTAATAAGAAAAAATCTAGATAGACGTGTCGGGCGGTTACGCACTAATGACAGCAAAAGCAGTGACGTATCCCGCCTCATCACTTAAGCTCACGTGAACCGACTGCCCGCCGAGCTGCGTTAGCTTTTCTGCCGCGCCTTGGCTTAATCGCACGAATGGTTGCCCGCTTTTATGACGGTCACATTCTATGGTGTGCCAGCTAACACCACCACTCATTCCTGTTCCCAGCGCTTTAGATACCGCCTCTTTAAGCGCAAAACACTTAGCGAGGTAAAAGTCAGGTCGAGAAGATTCCTGATAGATAACCATTTCGCGCTCTGTCAATATTCGCGCCGCAAACGCAGCGCTTCGCCGCTCAACTGACGCGGAGATACGACTAATATCAACAAGATCTGTTCCGACACCTAGCACTGTCATTAGGCAGCCCTACACCAACAACTCACGAGCAACATTAAACGCTTACTCCATCAATTAAGGCCCGCATATCTTTGACCGCTCGAGAAAAGCCGGTCATCACTGCACGCGCGACAATACTATGGCCAATATTTAGCTCATTGATTCCGGGCAATGCGGCGATCGCTTGAGTGTTGTGGTAGTGCAAACCGTGACCCGCATTAACGATTAAACCTTTTGCTAAGGCATACTTAACACCTTTAGCAACACGCAACAATTCTTCCGCCTGCTGAGTGGGTGAGATAGCGTCGGCATATGCACCCGTATGCAGTTCGATGGCCGGCGCTCCGCAACGAACAGCCGCATCAATTTGCGACTCTTGCGCATCAATAAACAGCGAAGCTTCAATACCCTGTTCGCCTAAGCGCTGACAAACAGCCTTAACCCGAGATTCATTCGAGACCACATCTAAACCACCTTCGGTCGTTAACTCTTCACGCTTTTCAGGGACCAAGCAACAATGCTCTGGCTGAATTTCAAGTGCGAATTTGAGCATCGCATCAGTAACCGCCATTTCCAAATTCATTCTCGTCTGCAGCGTCTCTTTCATTACCCGTACGTCTCGGTCTTGAATATGACGACGATCTTCTCGCGGATGGATAGTAATACCATCTGCACCAGCCTCTTCGGCCAGCATGGCGGCATAGGCTGGATCTGGATAGGTCGTGCCACGCGCTTGTCGTAACGTCGCAATGTGATCAACGTTTACACCCAACAATATTCGTTTATTCACCACTTTGCCTCGCTAAGCTGTCTGATCATTTCTCTACTTTTTAGCGTTCGTCCATGTAACGCATGCGCTATCAATTTCCGCATCAACCACTTCGACTCTCGACGAATTTTCTCTGTCACAGGAGACTCATCACGCGCGCTATCGACTATGCTCGACAGCCATAACAATGTTTCACCGGAAATCAACTCCCTCTCCATCTTATCAAAGTATTCGTTAACACCGACACTTGAAGAACGTAGCTCAAAGCAGTTATCGGCGTTAATGCGGTACGCCTTTTCTGTTTCAACAGCGTTGCCGTGCGAGTCCGTCTGAAAGTCTGGAGCTAAGCCTAGCGATACCAGTAAATTTGTTTCAAATCGACGTAGAATCAAATCGGGTTGAGAGCCGTGGCATAGTTTAGCAATCGCGCCAGCATAGGCATCAAAAACAGTCACAAAAGGTTCATGCTCAGGAAGCAAATAAAGCAGCAGCTCATTCAAATAATAGCCACAATATAAAGGCATTCCAACTAGCTGGTTTGCGGCGGTCGGAACTTCATGAGAAGAAAGCGTCTTTAGGTCTGACTTGCCACGCCAGCTTACCAATAAAGGCGTGAATACTTGCAATGACGCCGCCCCTGACGTGCGCGACTTAGAGACACTTTTAGCCACCACGCTCAAGCGCCCATGCTGCAGTGAAAACAGATCGATAATCAAGCTGCTCTCTTTGAACGGACGACGGTGTAAAACATAACAAGGCTGGTCATCGACAAGGTTAATCATGTTCTTGATCCGATGTCAGTATGAGGTCAATGGGCTCGTGGTCTAGTCGTCCCGGTAACCAAGGCTTCGCAGTGCTCTCTCATCGTCCGACCAACCGCTTTTGACCTTGACCCAGAGATTAAGCATCACTTTACTGTCATACAGCTTTTCCATATCTTTACGGGCATCACGGCCAATGATTTTTATCTGCTCACCCTTATCACCAATAACGATTTTCTTTTGGCCAGAACGCTCAACCAGAATCAACGCACTTACATGCAAAACAGACTTGGTACGTTTGAACTCTTCTATTTCTACGGTCACTGAATACGGAAGCTCTTCACCCAATTGGCGCATAAGCTTTTCTCTAACGAGTTCCGCTGCCAAAAAACGCTGGCTCCGATCAGTCACCTGGTCATCAGGGAAGTAATGAAAGCCCTCAGGTAAGTAACCATCAATGACCGACTGCAACTCATCGACGTTATGCCCATGCTGCGCTGAAATTGGTAAAATCTGCGCAAAAGTGAACTTTTCGGATAGCACCTTTAGGTGCGGCAGCAATTTCGCTTTTTCTTTCGTTTGATCAACTTTATTCACCACTAAAACAACCGGTGCTTTAGCGTTAGCTACTTTTTCAAGCACCAACTCATCCTCATCCGTCCACTTGGTTCTATCGACGACAAAGATGACTAGATCTACGTCCTGCAAAGAGTTAGACGCCGCTTTATTCATATAGCGATTAATAGCTTTATGTTCTTTTAGGTGGAGGCCGGGGGTATCAACATAGATAACTTGAGTTTGTCCTTCTGTTTTGATGCCCAAAATCTGGTGACGAGTCGTCTGTGGCTTTTTAGAGGTAATACTAAGTTTTTGTCCTAATATTCTATTCATCAACGTCGACTTACCAACGTTGGGGCGCCCTACAATTGCAACATAACCACAGCGCGTAGGTAATTCATTATCGGCTTCACTCAATTGACTTATTCCTCTAGCAGCTTTAAAGCGGCTTCTGCAGCTTCTTGTTCAGCAAAGCGTCTACTGGACCCACTGCCTTTTGTTTCAATTTTATCGTCGGCTAAAACACAACGAACACTAAATACTTGGTCATGCGCTTCACCTGTAATTTTGGTTACTTGGTAGTCAGGAAGGGTTTTCTTAAAGGACTGTAAGTACTCTTGTAAACGTGTTTTCGGGTCCTTCACTGTGCCTTCAAGAGTCAATGTAGATAGGCGAGAATCAAACCACTGCAGAACAACTGCACGGCATTGGTCGTGCGAACTATCAAGGTAAATCGCACCCATTATAGATTCTACCGCATCAGCCAAAATCGACTCCCTGCGAAACCCACCAGACTTAAGTTCGCCCGCACCTAAACGCAAGTAATCACCCAAGCAAAACTCTTTCCCAATTTCGCCCAAGGTAACACCTTTCACTAATGATGCACGCAAGCGGCTCATCTGCCCTTCTTTTGCTTTTGGAAAACGCTGGTATAGATATTCTGCAATAATAAAGCTAAGAATTGCGTCGCCCAAATATTCAAGGCGCTCATTATTGGGGCCTTTGAAACTGCGATGAGTCAGTGCCAACAGCAGAAGGTCTTTATCACGAAATTCGTAACCTAACCTTCTTTCAAGACGAGATAGATCTTTATCCGACACGCATAGTTCCCATACAAATACTAAAGTTTGATTATTCGCTCTTCTTTGAAACTAACAATCGCGTCTATATTTTTATAAATATTTACACGTCGCTCATAGTCGATATCGATGATGACTTCGCCTTCAAGCTTTTCAACAAATATGCTTTCTTCAAACTTAACGTCACGAATACCGTTTGTCATAAAGCGTTTTTGCAGACTCTTGGTCATTTCACGCTCGCTCATGCTACTAAGGTCGGCACTTTCTTCAAATGAATCCGCTACCGATTGAATCGCCCATTGGTCGAAATAAACGGGGTAAAGCTTAAATGCCGCCAACAAAATAAGTGCCGTCATCCCCAAGAAAATAAGAATCAATATACCGGAAGCACCCTTTTGTTTTGAATGCTGTTTCATTTCATTGCTGAGCATGCGTTACCCTCGATCTGTTATTAACTTAACTCTAAGCGTAGCTGTCACTGCACCATAACTCAACGCAGCTACCGCGCTATCGTGGCTACTCGATCAGGCCGACTCGGGAGAAACTAGGAATCGAAGTCAATGACTCCCACTGCATCCATATTGCGAATGCTTTACCTACCACCAACTCGTCAGGTACAAAGCCCCAATAACGGCTATCGTTAGAATTATCGCGATTATCACCCATCACAAAATACGAAGCCTGAGGGACGCGCCATTCCCCTTCTCCGGCACCATGGTTTCGACGAGGATCCTCAAATATTTTATGTATAACGGGGCCTAAAGACTCTTCAAACAATTTATTTGGCGGAATGTTAGCCAAATGTATTTCAGGGACCAGCTCACCATTTATAAACAATTGCTTACCTTGATATCGAATGGTGTCGCCAGGTAAACCGATAACGCGCTTGATATAGTTCGTCTTTTTGTCCTCTGGGAACTTAAACACCATCACGTCGCCGCGCTGAGGGTTATCAATCTCAACTACCTTGGTACCCGCGACTGGAAGTCTCAAGCCATAAGCAAACTTGTTTACTAAAATGAAATCGCCCACTTCGAGGGTCGGCAGCATGGAGCCTGAGGGAATCTGAAACGGCTCAACCAAAAAAGAACGTAACACCAGAACGATTGCCAAAACGGGGAAAAAAGAACGAGCGGTTTCAATTAGCCAAGGCTCTCTAGCGACAATATCGTCCCCCCCCTGCTCTATCGCTTTCTTCTCTCGCAGTCCTCTCAATAAGAAAATATCTAACAGCCACAACAGGCCTGTCACAAAGGTCAGTACGACAAGTACTAGCGGGAAATCAATATCCATTTACGCCTCTAAAATTTAGCTGGGAAGTTCCCGAACTATTAACTGTCAACCTTAAGCACTGCCAAAAAGGCTTCTTGCGGAATCTCCACATTGCCAACTTGCTTCATGCGCTTCTTCCCTTCTTTCTGCTTCTGAAGCAGCTTTTTCTTACGACTCACATCACCACCGTAACACTTCGCTGTCACGTTTTTACGCAACGCTTTTACAGTTTGGCGAGCCACTATTTGCCCGCCTATCGCAGACTGAATCGCCACATCGAACATCTGGCGAGGAATCAACTCTTTCATTTTTTCGCACAACAAACGGCCTTTGGAATGCGCATTGTCTTTATGCACGATAAGCGCCAAAGCATCGACTTTATCGCCATTTATCATCACATCAAGTTTTACCAAGTTGGCGGCTTCAAAACGCACGAACTGATAGTCTAACGATGCAAACCCGCGACTCACAGACTTAACTCGATCAAAGAAATCCAACACAACTTCCCCCATCGGCAAGTCGTATTTAAGCGCTACTTGGCCACCCAAGAACTGCATGTCTTTCTGCACGCCGCGCTTCTCAACACACAAACTAATAACATTCCCCAAATAATCCTGAGGAACTAGGATATTCGCTTCGACGATGGGCTCACGCATTTCAAGAATCGTGGCAGGGTCAGGAAGGCGAGACGGATTGTCGACTCTAACCACGTCACCATTTCGCTGAACCACTTCGTAAATAACAGTGGGGGCTGTTGTTAGCAGGTCTAAGTCATATTCACGCTCCAAGCGCTCTTGAATGATCTCCATATGGAGCATTCCAAGAAAGCCACAGCGAAAGCCAAAACCCAAAGCGTCTGATGTTTCAGGCTCATATTGTAGAGATGCATCGTTTAACGTGAGCTTTTGAAGTGCTTCACGAAAGTTTTCATAATCATCAGAACTGACCGGAAACAGCGCGGCATAGACTTGAGCTTGGACCCGCTTAAAACCAGGCAGTTGCTCAACGTCAGGAGATTTAGCTGATGTAATCGTATCGCCCACCGGCGCACCATGAATGTCTTTGATTCCCGCGACAACAAAGCCAACTTCTCCGGCACGCAAAACACCAGTTTCGAGGCGCTTAGGCGTAAACACTCCAATTGAGTCAGCTTGTTCAACCTTTCCAGTAGACTTGATCGTTATCTTGTCATTTTTCTTTAAGGTACCCTCAACCACACGAACCAGCGAAACAACGCCTAAATAATTATCAAACCAAGAGTCAATAATAAGCGCTTGCAGAGGCGAGTCAGGACTCCCTTGAGGCGATGGAATTGCATGAATAATCGCTTCTAATACATCCTCTACGCCCATGCCGCTCTTCGCACTACAGGGCACGGCATCGGTCGCATCGATGCCAATAATATCCTCAATCTCTTGCTTAACTTTGTCTGGATCAGCCTGCGGCAAATCCATTTTGTTAAGGATTGGCAGCACATCCAGACCCATTTCAATGGCCGTATAGCAGTTTGCCACCGACTGGGCCTCAACACCTTGACCCGCATCGACAACAAGCAAGGCTCCTTCACAGGCCGCTAATGATCGCGAAACCTCATATGAAAAATCAACATGCCCTGGGGTATCAATGAAGTTTAACTGATAGGTTTCGCCGTCTTTCGCTGTATAATTTAACGTAACACTTTGCGCCTTGATGGTAATACCACGCTCGCGCTCAATATCCATAGAGTCGAGAACCTGCGCTTCCATTTCGCGCTCAGAAAGGCCCCCACACACCTGAATAAAACGATCCGCAAGGGTCGATTTACCATGATCAATGTGTGCAATAATCGAAAAATTACGTATGTGTTTTAGGCTACTCACTGCTTTTGATTCACTCGATGGCGTCGGCTCATACTAAACGGCCAACTAAACTATATTCCTGTGCGACATGCGGTGCCATGCAAAGGGCTTTTCTGTATACGACAGAGCGCAGCATTCTAAAGTATTTGAAGGGGGTTTGCGATGATTTTGACAGCTATCAGCTTTTTGTTGACCCAGCATATCGAGACAACAATTCCTGCCCATTAAATTCCGCTCTAAGCACAGCAATGAAGGTGTAGACACCCACAAGCTTTCGATTTAGGAATACGAACTCTTTAGGAGGCACCTTAAAGTAACGATTCACTGCTGATAACGCCGCTCGCTTTGCAATACGTGAAGGAAGGTCGCTCTCTGACCAACAATAAGCCCCGTCTTGGTTCAACGCTGCAGGATCAATATCTTTAAAGTTTTTGGCTAACGGCTCCAAGACGGCTATACAAATTTTACCGAACTCATCAAGCACCGATCTTGGCCAATCAGACTGCATAAATCTTAGAGCTATCCCGCCTTGGATAACTTCATCTAAGTTTTCGTGATAGGCAGCATTAATCATTTGGCAAACAGGGTCGATAAACGTCTGCGGGTATTTTTGGACAGCGCCGAAGTCGAGCAAAACGATTTGATCCGCATCGCCATTGCTGTCGATACGAATTCTATAATTACCAAAATTGGGGTCAGTTTGGATTTCATGCCAGACATAGAGCTCATTCAAAAACAGCTCTAACGCAGCTGAAGCAAGATGGTTTCTTCGCTCAAGGGACAGTGACGCAACCGATGCACTGCTAATATGCTCGCCCACTTCATAGCTCGTCGCTAAAACATGTGAACTCGAAAAATCAAAAAAAACTCTCGGCACAACATACCTAGAATCCTCTCTAAGAAGCTCAAAAAAATGAGCAGTGGTCCTAGCTTCCAGCGCATAGTCCACTTCACGATGCATCATTTGACGCACCTCTTCCAACCACTCGTCAAACATGGGTCCAGTGCGAACAACCCTCGCAAGGCGCAATAGCTGAGCAACCCCATTCAAGTCAGCATCAATCGCTTCAGCAACGCCTGGGTACTGAACTTTAAGACAGACTCTCTCGCCCGTTGCTCGTACCGTCGCACAATGCACCTGACCAAGAGAGGCGGTACCTATCGGCTCGTCCTCTATATCGAGCTGGGCCATCTTCTCTGCGCCAAGCTCTTGATACAATACGCCGCGAATCACTGACCAATCTAGCGCATGCGTATTATCTTCAAGTGTATGCAGCGCCTCTGTCACTTCGACGGGCAAAAAGTGCTCGCCATACAGCGCCATTACTTGACCAATTTTTACGACACTGCCTTTTAACTTACCCAATTCAAACGCCAGAAACTCAGCCTGTTCAGAGAGCACTTGCGAACGTTTTTTCTGACGAGCCTCTTGACCCCGAAACATTGATAGGGTCATATGCCCAGCCAAACGTGAGCCTGCCATAAGCCCCGCTTTCGTTAGACTCAAGCGACGTTCAAAGCTACCTGTTTTTATCTCAGAGAGAGTCGAATTCTTTTTCGTAATGAGGAACTACTCTTTGCTTAACATACCAAAGCCTTGAGAGCCTAAGACTGGAGCCAAAAGGCCCCTAACTAGAAATAGACCCGCGACCCTTAACCGACCTTTTCGCCCTTCGCCTGCTTATCTGCATGATATGAAGAGCGCACCATTGGGCCACTAGCAACATGCTTGAAACCCATTTTTTTGCCTAGCACCGCCAAATCATCAAACTCTTTAGGCGTCACAAAGCGCTCTAACGCAAGGTGCTCGCGACTAGGCTGAAGGTACTGACCTAGGGTTAACATATCAACATCATGAGCCCGCAAATCCGACATCACCTGCTCTACTTCAGCTAACTCTTCACCAATTCCAAGCATCAAACCAGACTTTGTCATCGCTTGAGGGACAAGTGCTTTGTATCGCTGCAACAACTGTAAGGACCACTCATAATCCGATCCCGGGCGTACTTTCTTATACAGAGAAGGCACTGTTTCCAAGTTATGATTGAACACGTCTGGGGGCGTTTGACTCATAATTTCTAGTGCAACGTCCATGCGGCCTCTGAAGTCAGGGACCAAAACTTCAATTTCAATATCTTGAGCTCGTTCGCGCGTTTCGCGGATACAGTCGGCAAAATGTTGTGCGCCACCATCACGTAAATCGTCTCGATCAACGGATGTAATCACAACATAATTAAGCGCCATATCAGCAATAGCTTCAGCTAGCTCTTTTGGTTCGTCCGCGTTCAAGGCATTAGGTCGCCCATGCGCAACATCGCAAAACGGGCAGCGCCGCGTGCAGATATCACCCATAATCATAAATGTCGCAGTACCTCCGCCAAAGCACTCACCAAGATTAGGACACGAAGCTTCTTCACAAACAGTATGCAAGCCATGCTTGCGAAGCTTCTTCTTAATCTCATCAATACGCGGCGTAGCGGGAACGCGCACTCTAATCCAATCAGGTTTACGCAACATTTTTTCGGTGGGAATTACCTTCACAGGAATACGAGCGACCTTATCCGCTCCACGAAGTTTTTCGCCCTGAACAACCTTTTTTCTTTCCGTCATAATCTACTTCTCTATGGCGTCGCAATATTCCATCAGAATATCTGTATAACCAAACGCTTCTTGAATCGCACGAACCAAACGGCCTGCTACCTGCTCCAACGCCTCAGTATTCGGAAAACTGGCCAACTGAGTCATCTCTAAACCTTCATGACCACAAGGATTAATACGTGTAAAGGGCTCAATATCCATATCGACATTTAAAGCCAAGCCATGAAACGACTTACCTTTGCGTATACGTAAGCCGATCGACCCCACTTTTTTATCACTGATATAGATTCCTGGCGCGTCTTGCTTTGCTTCTGACTCGATCCCGTACAACTTAAGAACCGATATAATGGATTTTTCAATTTGCGTAACCAGCTCACGTGCACCGAGACCTAGTCGATCAATATCCAGCATCAAGTAAACAACGAGCTGACCTGGGCCGTGATAGGTAACTTGACCGCCTCGATCTACCTGCACAACAGGAATATCTCCCGGAGAAAGCACATGTTCAGCTTTTCCGGCTTGGCCCTGAGTAAACACAGGATTATGCTGCAGCACCCAAATTTCGTCTTCGGTCGCGGCATCACGCTGATCCGTAAAGTCCTGCATTGCCTTCCATACTGGTTCATACGGAAGCAAGCCATCAAACATTTTGACAGTTAAATGCTGAGCATTCGCAATTCCACCTTTTACCGCAGTCATCGTTACTCCTTTTACAAAACCATTTTTACGCAATTTAGTTTTATTAGTGCTTGATGCATCTTTCCTAGCTGGTCTTCACCTGTAGCCCAAATACTAAAACGCAACGAAACAAACGTTCCTTTCGAGCTTGGCACTTTAACAATCGTCGCTGCGTCAAACTTGGGGTCATAGTCTTTTATAATAGCGCCGACCAACTCCGCAAAGTCGTCATCATTATTTCCAATTACCTTAATCGGGTAATCTAATGGAAATTCGATTTTCGGCGCATCAGGCGCTTGATCATTTGTCATCTATGCGAACAGTCCGATAAATAGTAATTTAATCCAATCCCAGATTCGCTTGAAAAAGCCACCTTCTTCCACCGGCTCTAACGCAACTAGAGATTCATTAACGACAATTTCTCCGTCAAGCTTAACCACTAAGCGACCAAACTCTTGCCCCACTTCAATTGGCGCCTTGATCGTTGGGTCTAGATCAATTTTTGCGTCCAAGGCGTCTTTATGACCTCGAGGTATCGTAACAATCACATTTTGAGCAACACCAAGCGATACCTGATCGGTTAAGCCACCCCAAACTCGACTAGTTGTCAGCTCCTCAGCCGGGGCATATAACTGATGGGTTTTGTAATAGCGAAAACCGTAATTCAATAGTTTTTGCGTTTCTTTGGCTCTAGCCTCTTCACTATTGGTCCCCATAACAACGCTAACTAAGCGCATATTGTCTCGAACCGCCGAGGCGACCAAACAAAAACCCGCTTCTTCCGTGTGCCCAGTTTTCAAACCGTCGACTGACTTATCACGCCAAAGTAAACGGTTGCGGTTAGGCTGTCTGATATTGTTATAGGTAAAGTACTTATCGGCATACAGAGCGTACTGCTCAGGGTAATCTTGAATAATAGCCTTCGCTAACACGGCTAAGTCGGCAGCTGTTGAGTAGTGGCCTTCGGCAGGCAAGCCAGTTGCATTCATAAAGTGTGTGTTCGTCATGCCCAACATAACAGCCTGTTGGTTCATAATGTCAGCAAAGGCGTCTTCACTGCCTGCCACATATTCAGCTAACGCAATACTTGCGTCGTTGCCCGACTGAATAACCACCCCTTTCAACAGATCCTCAAGGACGACTTTTGAGCCCTCCTTAATAAACATTTTAGAGCCACCTGTACGCCAAGCCTTAACACTGACTGGCACTTCGTCATAAAGGTTAATATTGCCGGCTGCAACTTCTGCCTCAACAATGTAGGCCGTCATCATTTTCGTTAAACTGGCAGGCGGTAACTCTTGACGACTATTGCTCTCGACGATCACTTCACCACTATCTGCATCCAGCAGAATATATGAGCTGGCAGAGACTTGCGGGGGAGCCGGAATCAGAGCAGGCCTAGCAAGCGCAAGACTTGATAAGCACAACACGATAAGAGCGATAGCTGATAATCTAAAAGGTGATTTCATTGATAGCTGGGACCTGAAATGTAACGATAAATAAGTGCCTACCACTGATTTTTTAAGTGGTGATTTAAGAGCCAGAAGTGTAACCGATTTAAAACCCTTAATCACCCTGCTTCAAGCGACAAGCTAGGTCATATCTACAATAAGTAATCTAATGTTAATCTGGTGCTTTAGCGGTCCTTCGCAAGAACCGAACGGGTTATCACAATTGGCTCACCGATACCTGCTTGTTCAATTTTTTGCCGAATACGCAGCGCCTCTTTCGCATCGGCTAACGGCCCGACTCTGACACGAAAAACCGATCGCCCCTGCACCGTCGAACGCGCCACAAAGGCGTTATCAAAAGAGAATCTTCTCTCCAGTGCCGCCAGTGCATTCTGCGCAGACTTCTCGTTTGAAAATGCAGCAACCTGAACAAAAGGAGCAAGTTTATCCACCGGGCCTGGGGATACCTTAGAAACAGGCACGCCCAGTTTAGTTTTTGCTGCGGGGTCTAACGGTTTAGCGCCACCTGCAACCGGTAACGCCGGCGTAATCGCCTCCAGTTTGACGCGGGCCGTCCCCTTGTCGGCAAAACCTAAACGGTTCGCAGCGGCAAATGACAAGTCAATAACTCGATCACTGTGAAACGGCCCTCGATCATTTACGCGAACAACAATTGACTTTGTGTTATCCAAGTTAGTGACCCTTAGATAAGTCGGAAGCGGAAGCGTTTTGTGAGCCGCGCTCATTTCGTACATATTGTAAACTTCGCCATTCGAGGTTAGCTCACCATGAAACTTCAGCCCATACCACGACGCCACACCCTCTTCGGCATACCCTCTAGCAGTTTCAATAACTTCATATTGCTTACCATTCACCTTGTAGGGTGTTGCGTTTCCCTGCGGCGAAATCGGCTCCCAAATAGGTGTTGCATCGGGCACATTAGAAAAATCGAAATCGCCCACCGGCGCGGTATCATTGCGCAATTTATAACGCGACTGCGAACATGCGGACAACACGATAAGCATCACCGCCGCCAATGCAACAACACTAAACCTGGACACGAACACGTTCAGCTCTCCCCTCTATTCGGCACGCAATGCTTCGGACAATTCAAACACCGCCATGCCATAAAGGTGGCTATGGTTATACCGCGTAATCACATAAAAGTTTTGAAAGGTCGCCCAATGCTGAACACCATCTTCTGCATTTAAGCGAAGCAAACGGGCACTTCGAGTAGGATCCAAACCATCAAGCGTTGCTACGCCTCCCTCATAAAGGTCTGCCAAGGTATGCTTAGGCTTTAAACTCTTGAAAAAAAGCTCACTATCTTCGGCACCAGAATACTGAGCTTGCACAGCAACGGGCTGCCCGGCCTTCCAGCGATGTTTTATAAAGTAGTTCGCAACACTGCCGATCGCATCAACAGGATTATTCAGAATATCAGCGACATTGTCGCCATCAAAATCCACCGCATAATGCCGGTAACTACTGGGAATAAACTGACCGTACCCCATCGCTCCAGCGTAAGAGCCTTTAAGCTCCTCCACATCAAAACCTTGTTCACGCGCCAACAAAAATACCTGCTTCAACTCGCTTTTAAAAAACTTACTGCGCGGAGGATAGTCGAAACCCAATGTCGCTAAAGCATCGATCACACGATAACTACCCTTGTTAGAGCCATAACGCGTTTCAACGCCAATGATCGCCGCGATAATTTCCTTTGGCACTCCAAATTTGGCTTCGGCGCGCGCGAACGTTTCCGCATGCTCTTTCATAAAGGCTTTGCCACGCTTTATGCGATCATCGCGAATAAAAATCTTCCGATAACCCGCCCACTCTAGGCGTTTTTCGGCTGGTCGAGCGATCGCTTTGAGAATACTTTCTTTCTGCTCAGCTTTTTTAAAAACCGCGCGAAGAGACTCACGGTCAAACTGATGCTCAGACACCAAGTCATCAATAAAGGCATCAACATCTTCTCGTCCCTCGTAACCCGCAAAAGAAGCCTGCGAAACGACCAGTACAGACAGACCAACCACCTTACTAAACACGCCTGCTAACCTTGTTATCACTACAACTACTCCTTTTCCTGCTAATTGATATCGCTTATTTTATGTTTATTTACTGCTTTAATTAAAAAAGACGCCATCACCTTAACGAGACAGCATTTTTCGGTGTGTATGAATCGACATTAGCACACCGAAGGCCGCCATCAACGTCACAGCAGAGGTCCCGCCATAACTTACCAACGGAAGAGGAACGCCCACCACTGGCAGAATCCCCGAAACCATCCCGATATTGACAAACACGTAGACGAAAAATGTTAATACCAAGCTGCCACCCAATAATCTAGCGTAAGAACTCTGCGCATTCATCGCGATCACCAAACCTCGAATCACGATCATCAAATATAAACACAGCAAAAGAATTACACCAACAAATCCGAACTCTTCCGCCAGCACCGCGATGATAAAGTCGGTATGACTTTCCGGAAGAAAGTTAAGCTGTGACTGAGTACCTTCAAGCCAACCCTTCCCCCATGCGCCACCTGAGCCGATAGCCGTTTTTGATTGAATAATATTCCAACCCGAACCCAAGGGATCGCTTTCAGGATCCAAAAACGTCAACACACGCTGCTTCTGATAGTCGCGCATGACAAACATCCACATCACCGGCGCAAAACAGGCCACCAACCCGCCACAACCAAACACCAAGCGCCAGCTGATTCCCGCAAACATCAAGACAAACAATCCCGATGCTGCAATAAGAATCGACGTTCCAAGATCGGGCTGTTTGAAGATCAAGATAACAGGAACAAAAACGAGCACCAATGCTCCCAAAACATTCTTAACATTAGGAGGGATAAAACGACGCGATAAGTACCAAGCAATCATCATTGGCACGACAAGTTTCATAAATTCAGACGGTTGAAATCGAGGAAGGCCCGGCACTTGCAACCAACGCTGCGCACCCTTTGCACCAGCGCCAAAAAGCAGCACGCCAATTAATGCGGCTAAGCCAGCCAGAAATAGCCATGGAGACCAACGCCTGTAGGTTTCGGGCTCCACTTGCGCAAACACAAACATCACACCAAAAGCAATGCCATAGCGAGTCAGCTGGGCTTTGACATGCACGATACTTTGGCCACTGGCACTGTAAAGAACACCCAAACCTACAAGGCAAAGAATGATCAGCAAGACCAACATCACCCAATCAATATGAAGGCGATATGCAAGCCCCAACCCTTTACCTAAGTGCTGATCGGCACCCGGCATCTGCCTAATAAAATCTTTACTGCTCATTAAGTGGTTCACTCGCATCGTCAGCGCTTTGTAACGCAAGCCATCGATCAAACATTGCCCTGGCGATCGGCGCGGCCGAGGTACTCCCACCACCACCATTTTCAACGATCACAGCGACCACAATCTGGGGGTCTTTTGTCGGTGCATATCCGACGAATAGCGCGTGATCACGATGCCTTTCCGCCAGAGCCTCCGCATCGTATTCCTCTCCTTGAGGAATCGAGACTACCTGCGCAGTGCCGGTTTTTCCCGCCATACGATACTCCGCATTCTTACCACTGGCACGAGCTGTTCCATGACGACCATGCATGACACCTTCCATTGCCTCCTGGACATAAACCCAATCATCTTGATTGGTAATCGAAAAGGTAGGCGTCTCCATCGATCGCTGACTAAGCACTATTGAACCATCGCCAGTCTCTTTAAGCATCGCAGGTCGCTTCCAGTCGCCGCTTTTCGCCATAACCGCCGTTGCTGTCGCAAGCTGCAATGGTGTCGCCAGCATATAACCCTGACCGATCCCCATATTCAAACTATCACCTGGATACCATGACCGACCTTTGAAACCCCGCTTCCAGTCCCGACTAGGGAGAATGCCACTGCGGGCCTCAGAAATATCAAGTGCATAATTTTTACCGAACCCGAAATAACCCAGATATCGAGACATTTCGTCAACGCCCATCTTAAATGCAAGGTCGTAATAATACGTATCACAAGACTGGACAATCGCCTCGTGCAAATCGACCTTGCCATGCCCACGGCGCTTCCAGTCACGGTAGATCCGCTCATCATTTTTTAGCTGGTACCAACCTTCATCCTGAATCCAATAATTTCGAGTGGTTGCTTTAACATCCAACCCCCCCAAAGCAATCATCGGTTTGATCGTAGACCCCGGAGGATACTGCCCCTTCAATGCGCGATTAAATAGCGGCAAATCCAACGAGTCGCGCAATTGTGCGTAGCTTTTGTAATCGATTCCCGTGACAAATTTATTAGGATCAAAGCTTGGGGTACTGACGAGCGCTAAAATACCGCCTGTTGCAGGCTCGATTGCAACAACCGCGCCTCGGCGATCACCTAACAACTCGACTGCGCTTAACTGAAGCCTAGAGTCCATATGTAGAATAAGGTCTTTACCAGGCTCAGGATCTACACGATCAAGCACTCGCATTACTCGGTTTCCTGCATTCGTTTCTACAGTCTGTAAACCAACAGTACCGTGCAATTCCGACTCGTAGAAACGCTCGACACCAAGCTTTCCAATATAATTAGTGGCCGAGTAATTTTTTTGATCGACCTTTTCAAGGTCTTTTTCATTGATGCGTCCAACATAACCCAACGAATGCGCTGTCGCATCACCTAGCGGGTAATAACGCGCAAGCTCTGCATGCACTTCGACACCGTCGAAGTCGTGTTTACGCACCTCTATTCTAGCGATCTCCTCTTCAGTCAACTTACTTTTCAGCACGACCGGTTGATAGGGGCGGCGTGCTCGTTTCAAGCGTTTATGGAAACGCTCCACCTGCTCAGGCGTAATATCTATGACCTGCCCCAAACGCTTTATAGTGAGATCTTTGTCCTCAACACGCTCAGTAATAAGACTCACACTAAAAACAGGACGATTATCCGCTAGCAACACGCCGTTGCGATCAAAGATTAATCCGCGAGTTGGTGGAATAGACTGCAGCTGCATTCTATTTTTATCGGATAGCGTACGAAAGTGGTCAGCGTTGACGAGCTGCAGATCATAGAGTCGGACAACCAAAGCAATACTCATTACGGCCACGAAAAAAAGCGCAACGAGCGACCTAAATGCAAAAATTCGCTGCTCCCTATTGGAGTCTTTAAGGCGGCGATCAGAGATCATTAATTAACACACTTTAGCTTTGCCTGACGCAAAGCATGACAATGAAAGGCCGGTAACGCTGTGTGATCATAGCTGTTCATGCTCGATGATATGGATGATTCTGCGTGACAGTCCAAGCTCGGTAAAGTTGTTCGGCGAGAATAACCCTAACAATAGGGTGAGGCAGTGTGAGAGCGGACAAAGACCATTGCTGGTTCGCACGGCGTCGGCAGTCATCATTAAGGCCGTCCGGCCCGCCAACGAGCAAGGCCACATTAAGCCCATCCATCTGCCACGCTTTCATATTTTCTGCTAATTTTTCGGTGCTCCAACTGCGCCCTTTAACCTCAAGTGCAATAACGTGGTCAGAGCTGTCGACATGAGACAAAAGCTGATCGCACTCCTGCTTAATTGCGCGTTGCACATCAGCATTTTTTCCACGATTACCTAATGGAATCTCGATGAATTCAATTTTGATGTCGCGAGGAAAGCGTTTGAAATATTCTTTGACACCTTCTAGCACCCACGCAGGCATTTTTGAGCCCACCGCTAATATCTTTATTTTCATGGCGCCAAGAAAAGTCCTGATCAAACATCAGAGAAACAAAAAAAACGATAAAACCTAGTGTTCTGTCATGACACCCATATCACCAGGGTCATCCGTCCAAAATCGCTCAAGGTCATAAAATGATCGAGCAGCTGGCATCATAACGTGTACGACAACACCGCCTAGATCAACCAACACCCAATCACTCGAGTCAGCGCCTTCAACGCCAAGCGGCTTACCGCCCTTTTCTTTTATTTCAGAAACCACGTTATCCGCAAGCGACTTTAGGTGGCGGCTCGACGTGCCTGACGCAATAATAAGCACATCTGTGACACTCGTTCTTTCACTTACATCGATCACATTTACGTTATCAGCTTTTAGCTCTTCAAGCGCATGCAGAGCGACTTTTTTAAGTTCATTGGTTTGCATAAATCTAAAGACTAACCTCCAAGGGTTTTGGTATAAAGCGCATTATCACAAATATATTGCTCGACTGCACCTGAAACAAGGTAACGAATACTCCGCCCTGACGCGACGCGCTCCCGGATATCACTGCTCGATATATCCAACAGCTTAAGTTCTAGCTCAATAACCCGTCCCGCTGGGCGCTTCGCGAGATCCGTTAGGGAGCTCGCGAGCTCATATCCGACTGAGCCAAAAAAATCTCCACAAAAACCAGCTTCAACTTGCGAACGTCGCATCACAACAACATGACATAAACCAGCATATTCGGCGATATCCCGCCAAAATCTCGTTGAACTGGCAGAATCGCTCCCCATCGCAAATATTAGGGGCTCAGCACCCAACTCAGCGCGCAGCTCGCGTAAGGTATCGACCGTAAAACTGGGTGTTCTTCGTCGTAACTCTCGCTCGTCGAGCGCCAGCTGTTCGCTACCTAGGATCGAAAGATCCAGCATGGCCTTTCTTTGATCTGGGCTGGCCGCAACACCAGATTTATGCACAGCCTCGTAACACGGCAAAAAATCAACAGAACGCGGGGCCGAATCTTTTGGTATTGAGCCCTGCAATGCCTCAATTAATTCAAGCGCCATTCGCACATGACCAATATGCACAGGGTCAAACGTTCCGCCAAACACAACCTTCATTGGCGAATGTGGCCATCACCTAAAACCACATACTTCTCAGATGTCAGCCCATCTAGACCAACCGGTCCACGCGCGTGAATTTTATCAGTTGAGATACCAATTTCTGCACCAAGTCCGTATTCAAAGCCATCGGCAAACCGTGTCGACGCGTTAATCATCACAGAACTAGAGTCGACACGCGTTAAAAACGAACGGCCCGTCGTATAGTTTTCGGTCACGATCGAGTCAGTATGGTGGGAGCCATAGCGATTAATATGAGCAATTGCCTCATCCAAACCACTTACCACCTTAATCGCCAAAATTGGCGCTAAATACTCAGTCGTCCAATCATCTTCAGTTGCCGCAATGCATGAACTTAACAACGCTGCACTCTTCTCGCACGCTCGCAGCTCGACACCTTTCGCCGCATACTCTTTTTCAAGAGCCGGTAAAATGTCAGCAGCAACCGACTCATCCACAAGCAGCGTTTCCATTGTGTTGCACGTACCATAGCGATGTGTTTTCGCGTTAAGTGAAATAGACAACGCTTTATCTAGATCAGCATCTTTGTCTATATAGACATGGCAGATACCATCCAAATGCTTAATTACGGTGACTTTAGCATCTCGGCTTATTCGCTCGATAAGGCCTTTGCCACCGCGTGGCACAACAACATCTACATATTCAGGCATCGTGATAAGTGCACCCACTGCCGCACGATCGGTGGTTGTCACAACTTGGACACCTGTCGCAGGCAGTCCCGCCTGCTCTAGACCCAGCGCGATACATTCTGCAATGGCTTGGTTAGAGTTAATCGACTCAGAACCGCCTCGCAGAATCGTTGCATTGCCAGATTTAATACACAGACTCGCCGCTTCTACTGTCACATTAGGACGCGACTCATAAATAATACCGATCACGCCTAGAGGTACTCTCATCTTGCCAACCTGAATACCCGATGGCATGTACTTGAGGTCATTAATGATGCCAACAGGGTCAGGCAAACCAGCTACTTGACGCAACCCCTCTATCATCGTTTCGATCCGCGCCGGCGTCAGTGCTAGGCGGTCTAGCATTGCGTCCTCCAAGCCGTTGGCACGACCCTTCTCCATATCCAAAGCATTCGCCGCCACCAGCTGCTCTCGCCGCTCTTCTATAACTTGAGCTGTCGCGATCAACGCTTGATTCTTTTGTGCGGTACTAACCGATGCCATTTCGCTTGCCGCTGCGCGAGCCGCAATGCCAAGGTCGGTCATATACTTAGAAACATCCATCAACATTCTCTTCAATTAGATCTAAAAAAACGGAGTATAACCCGATTTACCAGAGTTTTGATCCTTGGCCTCAAGGAGTCTGTAAAATGCTTAGTCTCGAGCGATTTTTCTGGTATAGTAGCGCGCGATTTTTGGCAGTTATTATTTCCCCGAAATGCTCGAAACCTCGTTCATTTTGCAAGTTAGTTACAAATGAGACCCCTGATAAGATGTCTAAATACAACCTGACTCACCTCAAACAGCTAGAAGCTGAGAGCATTCATATCATTCGCGAAGTTGCAGCGGAGTTCGATAACCCCGTCATGCTGTATTCGATTGGTAAAGATTCTGCGGTGATGCTGCATTTAGCTCGCAAAGCCTTTGCTCCAGGAAAACCTCCTTTTCCGCTACTCCATGTTGACACAACATGGAAATTCAAAGAAATGATCAAGTTTCGGGATAATCTCGCAAAAGAGTATGGCTTTGACCTAATCGTCCATACTAACCAAGAAGGTGTTGAACAGGGGGTTGGCCCGTTCACTCATGGCAGTGCCAAACATACTGACATCATGAAAACGCAGGCACTAAAGCAAGCACTAAACAAGCATCAGTTTGATGCAGCATTTGGTGGTGCGCGCCGCGATGAAGAAAAATCTAGAGCAAAAGAGCGCGTCTACTCATTCCGCGATGATCACCATCGCTGGGACCCAAAAAGTCAGCGCCCAGAGCTATGGAGCCTATACAACGGCAAAGTAAATAAAGGCGAAAGCATTCGTGTCTTCCCTCTATCTAACTGGACAGAGCTTGATATCTGGCAATATATCCACCTAGAGAACATCGACATAGTACCGCTTTACTTTTCTGACAAGCGCCCTGTTGTCGAACGTGACGGCACCCTTATTATGGTTGACGATGAACGCATGCCACTAAGAGAAGGCGAAGTCCCTGAGATGAAGTCCGTTAGATTCAGAACACTAGGCTGCTACCCACTGACAGGCGCGGTGGAGTCGGAAGCGAAGACGCTGCCCGAGATCATTCAGGAAATGCTACTAACCACAAGTTCAGAGCGACAAGGCAGAATGATTGACCACGACCAAGCCGGCTCGATGGAGCAAAAGAAACGCGAAGGATATTTCTAAGCGCTCTTCCAAAGAAACACAAACTTTTTCGCGTCAAAAGAATTTGAGAGATAGATTACATGTCACACCAGTCAGAACTTATTAGTGAAGATATTAACGAGTACCTCAAACAGCATGAGCAAAAAGAGCTTTTACGCCTACTGACCTGCGGCAGCGTAGACGATGGCAAAAGCACGCTTATTGGTCGACTTTTGCATGACTCGCAAATGATCTATGAAGATCAACTAGAAGCCATCAAAAAAGACAGCGTTAAGTCTGGCACAAACGAAGGCGAAATCGACCTTGCCTTGCTAGTAGACGGGCTGCAAGCTGAGCGCGAACAAGGCATTACTATTGATGTCGCGTATCGATATTTTTCTACCGCACGACGTAAATTTATCATTGCCGATACGCCAGGGCATGAACAGTACACTCGCAACATGGCAACCGGCGCATCAACTGCCGACCTAGCAATCATACTAATCGATGCTCGCTATGGCGTGTTGACGCAAACAAGACGCCACTCTTTCATCGCATCATTGCTTGGCATCAAGCACGTCGTTGTCGCGATCAACAAGATGGACTTGGTCGACTATAGCGAAGATCGCTACAACGAAATCAAAGACGACTACTTAGCATTCTCTTCAGAACTAGAGCTTGGCGACATTCAGTTTGTCCCTCTATCAGCACTGAAAGGCACGAACGTTGTGTCCGTCAGCGAGCTAACGCCATGGTTTAAAGGCCAGCCTTTAATGGAGATCCTCGAAACTGTCTCCATTGCAGAAGACCGCAACTTCGAAGACTTCCGCCTTCCCATTCAATACGTCAACCGCCCCAACCTTAACTTTCGGGGATTCTGTGGCACCATCGCTTCGGGCATTATTAAACCCGGCGAACGAATCATGGCACTGCCATCAGGTAAAAGTAGCACTGTTAAATCGATTGTTACCTATGAAGGTGAGCTTGACGAAGCCTTTGCAGAACAAGCAATTACACTAACGCTTGAAGATGAAATCGATATCAGTCGTGGCGACATGATTGTGAAGCCCGACAACCACCCTCAAATTGGCTCAGCCTTTAGCGCACATATTGTGTGGATGGCCGAGGAACATTTGAAGCCCGGAAAACTATTCGACATAAAACTCGGCTCGAAAGTCGCATCCGGCTCAATCCAACGAATTGAGCATGTTATTGACGTTAACACACTAGAGAAAGGCACTGCTGACGAGCTGGAGCTCAACAGCATCGCACTGTGTGATTTGCATTTAAATCAAACGGTTGCATTCGACCCTTACCGGCAAAACCAAGGCACCGGCGCATTTATCATCATAGACCGACTCACCAATGTCACCGTTGGCGCCGGTATGATCCAGAAAAAACTAGACGATGATGCAGCTAACAATTGGCAACCAGTGAGCGCATCTGAGCGCAAAGCAAGACTCCAGCAAGAAGGCGCAATAATTTCCTGTGGCGGAGCCGCTAGCGACATCCTAGCCCAAGCGGTTGAGCGTAAGCTGTTCAACCTCGGTCGAACCGCCGTTGTGATTGATAAATCGATTGCCTCAGATGATAAGGCATTACTGACCGCAGCAAAGGTTATCAAGCAAGCTGGTTTGATTGCTATCATGAGTACGGACGCTGACGCAGACTTTGCTGATCAACACATAGCAGCCGACAGTGATGACGACATCATCAAACAAGTCGCGAAAGTAAATGCCTAACTTTCTGTAGCATTTCAATCGTCAACACCGATCAAGAGAGGCTAGCGCCTCTCTTGATGCCTCCGACTTCAATATAAAAGAAGAGCACGTATTTAGCATGGCGATTCAGTCACTAGTTTTTCATCGTATCCAGCGCTACCAAGACGACCAGCCTAGTCAAGTTTCTTTGGCTGAGGCCAGCGTTACCTCCGGCGCAGATCACGAAGCACTATTCAGCCAGTTAAAAAAGCAATTCCAATTTAAAGCGGGTAAGCTTTTTGGTCAGTTCGACAACAATATCGCGGACTACCCCTTCCAAGTTTGGCTGAAAGAATATTTAGACGGTAAGATTCGTTTTGAACGCCTAAGCCTACTTTATGCAGACAAATTCAAAGAGCTTGCAGATAAAACAAGCGACATCTTTGCCAACTACATATGCTGCATTCACGAAGACCGCGCCGATGGACAACGCCTCTACATTTTACTTCTTGAAACGTCTGCCGGCTTACTAATCGATAATTCTCTTAACCTCGACACAGTAGAACATCTGAACACCAGCAAACTTGATCTCGCTATACGTATCGAACTAGATTCGATAAATACGCCCGACGATAGCGAAGAGCCTCCACTTGTCTTCGTTAAAGCCCGCGGCGCTGGCAAGCTTGGCGAAGCCTTCGCGCAAAGCGTAGGTTTCAGCAGCTCCATCGACACCGCTAAAGAAACAGAAACCCTCATGCAGGTTTTAGCTAACTACACTAAAGGCAATGACCCCAAAGAAGGCGCAAACCTTCGGCAAAAAGCCTATGAATTCTGTGTAGAGCAACAACAAGTAGGCGAAGCGGTGCCGCTCACCGAACTATCGAACCACCTTGACGAAAACGAGCCGACTCGGTTCGCGCAATTTGCAACGGAAAGCTCGGAGTTGACTGAAGATAAAGCACTCCACCCAGATACCCGCAAGCTTAAGCACCTGGTGCGCATCTCAGGCAAAGGCAATGGCCTCAGCCTTTCGTTTTCATCCGACCTGATCCAACAAACTATTTTGTTCGATGAAAAACAAGACACCCTAACCATCACGTCGATCCCAAAGAGCTTGAAGCAACAAATTCTCGAACACATTAAAGAGAAGCAAGACTAATTAATGACCTAGGCAGAACCAGTTAATCGTTTTGCCTACTGAATCACCCGTTTAGTTAAGCGCCTTGTATATACTGATCCTCTTTGCGCTTGCACAGCCTTACAATGACGCTCAACGGACATGAAATGAACACTGCCAAAACCCTCATGACAATTCTTGTCATTTTCACGCTTAGCGGTTGTGCCGCCATTACCATCACCGCGTCAGGTCAGTCAGACTTCCGCTACCGCCCTAATTTTGAGCAAAGCCAACACTTCTATTTATGGGGCCTTGTCGGGGAACACACCGTTAATACGCGCGCCGTCTGCAAAGAGACGCCCGTGAGCCAAATGCAGACAAAATTTTCAACCATGGATGTGGTTTACGCAGCTCTAACGCTCGGGATATACCTGCCGAGAACAGCGCGTGTATGGTGCGAACGCGAGGAGGAAGTCGAATGAAGAAAATTCTCCAGCTAATGGCTCTCGTCTGTGTGATGTCCTTAAATGGCTGCGCCGTTATTCATTTTGAAAACGGACCTGTAACGCCAGACCCAGAAACCAGAGAAGTAATGTCGTGGGAGTTCTGGAGCTTTGGCCTCCTCGGTGACGATCAGCGAGCCAACCTAGATGAAGCCGACTCACTGCGCTATCGACGCTGGTACCACCATGCGATCTTCCAAGTGGCCGAGCTAAGCAACCCACTTGAAACCACAAAAGTCTGTCGCGGATTGGAATGGAACCAAATCACTACAGAGGTTACCCCCTTTGATGCATTTGTTGGCCTTCTTGACAACGCACTTCTATTTAACGCTTCTTCTGCAGCGCTAGACCTTTGGTCTCCCTGGAGCATCGAATACTCCTGCCGGCCTTAAACTGAACACACCTTACCGCCGACTCTGAGATGTATAGCAAAACAGAATACTCCAGCCATCATCTCATCCTAGGAATATTTCATTCCACCAAGACGCTCCCGCCCTTTGCTACAATTCCATTCTATCGACAGAAAAACACGATGTACTTTCCGAATGGAATATTTAAATGCAGAACTACCTTCAAGACGATGCTTATTTTGACTTCCAACACCCTGAGCTAATCGCCTACTCTAACTCTCTGTTAGACAACGACTTATCTCCTAAAGAGACTGCACAGCGTTTATATCTTGGCGTTCGTGACGACATCCATTACAACCCTTACACGTTTGACCCTAGCGCAGAGAGTTTCAGCGCGAGTCACTGTCTCTTAAAGAAAGAATCCTATTGCATACCCAAGGCCATTTTACTCGCCGCGCTCTGCCGGCTTAACGGCATTCCCGCTCGAATTGGGCTTGCCGACGTCAAAAACCATCTCGCTAGCCCTCAGTTTCTTGAGTATCTGCAAAGCGATGTGTTTGTCATGCATGGATATACCGACATTTATTTGGAAGGAAAGTGGGTAAAAGCAACGCCCGCTTTCGACAAAAGACTTTGCGCCTTAATGGCTTTGGCACCACTTGAGTTTGACGGAACGAGAGACTCAATATTTCACGAGTTCGACAATAATGGTTCACGGCACATGGAGTATTTAGTTGAGCATGGTGTTTTCGAGTCAGTCCCTAGAGAAAAAATCATTGAAGCCATAACAAACGCGTACCCTCACCTAGCGAAAAAGCACGTATCTGATCAAACAGAACGGTCCATTTATTCAGACATCAACGGACACTAATCCATTTCAGCTAGCTGACACCGTAAGTCTCGTGACACTAAAGCGCATGTAAAGCGTTGCCAATATGAGCGCACTGCACGCCAAACCGATTCCCATACCCGCCCAAACACCGACAGCACCGTGCGTTTCGTGGAGCCAGTAAGAAATCGGAAACCCGATCACCCAATAGCTGACAGTTGCCGCAACCGTGGGCGATGCACCGAGTCGAAACCCTCTCAATACACCCATCAATACCACCTGATACGCGTCGACCATTTGAAATAGCGCGGCAACAAATAACAAACTAACGGCAATGGGAAGTAAGTGCTCAGTTGACGACACCTCGCTCTCCAAAAATAGCTGTGTAAGGGGCTCAGGAATCAGTACAAAAACACTTCCCGAGCATACGGCTGTTGCCGTTACGGCCATTAAGCTTAACTTAACCGTACGCTTCACGTTGTCAAACTGACCTGCACCATAAAACTCACCAACTTTGACAGACACAGCTTGAGAAAACCCCAACGGAATCATAAAGGCAATTGTCGTACACTGAAGAGCAACCTGGTGCGCCGCAAGCGCCTCGATGCCAACCAAGCCAATCAACAAAGCTGCAGCGGAAAACATGCCAATTTCCATGGCATACGCCAACGCAATCGGCACACCGAGCCGCAGTGTCTGAGCCAACTGAGCAAAAGAAAAAAGATGCCACCCCGTCCAAAAAGGATAAGGCTTAAACGTAGTCTGGCGATAAGACATCAAAACAATAGCCACCGCCATACCAACTGAGACAATACAGGTCCCCAAAGCGACACCCTCGACACCCAGCGCAGGCAGACCTAACTGGCCGGTCATCAAGGCATAACTAATAGGGTAATTTAGCGCGGCAGAGATCATACTAATCGGGAGAATAACTTGAGGTCGCCCAACACCTAATACCAAGCTGCGCATTAAGATGAAAAACAGCGCAGGAAGTAGCGCCCAAACCAATACATGCAAATAGCGCTCTGCGATATCAACCACTGCTGGCTCTTGACCTAAGGCAAGCAATAGCGGCGTGATATTCCAGATAATTACGCCAAATAGAAGCGTCAAAAGAAACACCACCACAACGCCCGACAACAGCGCTCGATGAATATCAGACGACTGCCCATCAGCATGATCAATCTGACCTTTAGCAAAGGCAATGTGATTAGCGGTTGCCACCAATACCCCGGTACCAACCACGTAAAAAAACTGAAATGCGACCGCCGCCAAACCGCCACCAGCAAGTACTTCGACTCCAAGCTGGCCCATCAGCACTGTATCGATGAAGGACATAGAGGCAAACGCAAGCTGCCCCACAACCATGGGTACAGACAATCTGAACAGATCGCGGCCTAGTGTCATACTAGTTTCTTACTGATAGTTTGGGGTTCACGCTTATCAAGTTGTAATCCATCGACTTTACGACTGCCGGTGTGAGTATCATCAGATACCGAACCCTTCTTTTGATCTTGAGGTGCTGTTTCTCGCTGTAAACGAACAGAAGCATACCAACCAGACGGATCAATAATTTCACCATCCTCTTGGCTAACCTCAGGATAGTCTAATCCTTTATCGTGGCAATACTGAGCCACTTTCGGATGCGCCCAACGGAAAAAAGTATCGCGATAAACAGAAGCGTCTAAACGGCGCTTATCATAAAGCCCCGCTTGCTGGCGCTGCCGATGCGCTTCAGAAAGAATAATTGCCGCCGCGACCGACACATTAAATGACTCAACCATTCCTTCCATGGGAATCGTAATATGCTCATCCACTTGGGCTAAGGTATCTTCACTTACGCCCCTCTTCTCATTGCCCATTAGCAAAGCACACGGTTGGGTAAAATCCACTTCACGATAATCAATGGAACTCGAGGACAAATGCGCTGCATAGACTTTGTAGCCTCGCGACCGTAACGTGCTTATGCCATCACTCATTGACTCATGACGCACGATATCGACCCAACGATCACTACCCATCGCTGTGCCGCTATAGGGCCGATGCTTGTCCCACGGCCAAACCATGTGCAATTCGTGTATTCCCACGGCGTCGCTAGTTCGAACCAGCGCCGCAATATTTCGGGGTTTGTGAATTTGCTCGGTGAGGAGAGTAAGGTCTGGCTGACGCCTATCCAGCGTGTTAACCAGTTTCTCGAATCTTTCGGGCGTCATTACCGAGTTAACACGACCAAAATATTAATAACCGCCATTCCTATCAACGCCAACCACGTCAATAATGTACCATAAAAGCGGCCAAACGAAGGCCCGTTTTTAGACGAAAGGCCCCATGCATGGAGAACTCTTGCAACGAGAAATGACACTCCAAACGCATGAAGCAACCAAGGTGTAAGGTGATTAAGTTCAAGCATCAATAGTAAAGCGATCCCGAGTGGAATATTTTCGATGGCGTTAGCATGAGCGCGAACCGCACTCTTCATCTGCTTTGAGCCCTTGTCGTCACCCAAAGATATTTTTTCACCTTGACGAAAGGTGGTGACACGGTAAGCCAAAAATATCACTAACAGAACCAGTAAGCCGCCGTAAATTGGCGCAAAACGCAACATCGTCATTTTTGTAAGACCCTTGATCGACTGACCATTAGCACTCGCTAACTATTTTTAGCACGCGCCAATTATTTATGGTTAGTAGGCCCTTTAGAGCCCGCCGGAAAATGCGCAACCGCACTGTTTGATTTAACTTTGGCGACACCGGTTTGTTCCACTTCATCAATTCGGACAATCGCATTCATCGGCACATAAGTGCGCTTAACGCCAGAAAACTCAGTTTTCAATTTCTCTTCGCCAGGGTCAACTAGAAGCTGCGACTTTTCCCCAAACAAAATCTCCTCGACTTCAACAAAGCCATACATTTCAGAAGGGTAAACATGTGTCGCGTAGATTTCGAAGATATCTTCGTGGTTGTAAAATATTACTTTGTAGGTCTTCTTAATTGTCATGGAATTACTGCTGTTTTGGCGCTGAGAAAAGAGGCGGATCATACCACATTTTTTTCCTGACACCTTTACAATTTAGTGCTACCCGCGAGTCGTCATGACGGGTATAATTTTCGGCCCAAAATTCCAGCCAACGACCAATATTAAAGCGATACAATGACTAAAAAGCTTTTTATCAAGACCCACGGCTGCCAGATGAATGAGTACGACTCTTCACGCATGGCAGATCTCCTTCGCGTTGATAGCGATGTCGAGCTTACCGAAGATGCGAACGAAGCAGATATCCTTCTTCTCAACACTTGCTCAATTCGTGAAAAGGCCCAAGAGAAAGTATTTCATCAGCTTGGCCGCTGGAAAAAACTAAAAGAGAACAACCCCGATCTAACCATCGGCGTTGGCGGCTGCGTCGCGAGCCAAGAAGGCGAAGCGATTCGTGCTAGGGCTCCTTTTGTAGACGTAGTGTTCGGCCCTCAAACGCTACACCGCTTGCCAGAAATGATCGACGCATCCAAAACCAGCGATGTTGGTGTAGTCGATATCAGCTTTCCAGAGATTGAAAAGTTCGACCACCTTCCCGCACCCGGCGTTGACGGCCCCTCAGCCTTTGTATCGATTATGGAAGGCTGCAGCAAGTATTGTACGTTTTGCGTTGTCCCTTACACGCGCGGCGAAGAAGTAAGCCGGCCAGCGGATGACGTAATTGCAGAAGTCGCTCACTTGGCATCGCAAGGCGTCAGAGAAGTAAACTTACTTGGTCAGAACGTCAATGCCTTTGCCGGACAAACCCACGACGGCGACACGATGGATTTGGCTGAACTAATCACATTGATAGCCTCAATAGATGGCATCGAACGCATTCGCTTCACCACCTCACACCCCGTTGAGTTTTCAGATAGCCTCATTGATGTCTACGGTACTGTCCCTGAGCTGGTTAGCCACCTACACCTGCCGGTTCAAAGCGGCTCTGACCGCATCCTAGCGGCCATGAAGCGCGGACATATGGCGCTCGAATACAAATCCAAGATCCGCCGTATTAGAGCGCATCGTCCAGATATATCCATATCATCTGACTTTATCGTCGGCTTTCCGGGTGAAACTGAAAAAGACTTTGAGGCGACAATGAACCTGATTAATGACATCGGTTTCGACACCTCATTTAGCTTTATTTACAGTGCGCGACCCGGCACCCCCGCCGCAGACCTTAAAGACGACACACCAGAAACAACACACAAACAGAGACTATCGATTCTTCAGCAACGCATCGTGCAACAAGCACAAGCAATAAGCCGAAGAATGGTGGGTACGCAACAACGCATCCTCGTAACGGGGTTCTCCAAAAAAGATCCTGGTGAAATGCAGGGCCGAACCGAAAACAACCGCGTTGTTAACTTTAGAGCAAACCAAGATCGCACCGATAGCCAGCTTATTGGCCGATTTATCAATGTCCACATCAATGACGCACTCCCTAATTCGCTTAGAGGCGAAAGAGTGGACGATCTCGACTACTAATCGAGAACCATGCGGCGATCAAAACCATTAACATCTCGACTTTACCAAGGTAATTGATATCACTAGCTCAAGCACGAAACAGTCAAACACAAGTAACAAAGCAAGTAAGGTTAACTCAAGCCATGAAATCCACTTGAGTCCGTTTGACAACGATCGACTCGCGCTACTTTGCGGCCAGTTTGATGAAAACATCAAACGCATCGATAACCTAATGAGAGTTCGAATAAATCGGCGTGGAAACACCTTTAAAGCTTTCAGTGAGTCGGATGATAGTGCGCGAGCAAGTCTAGAGATCATTCGCCACCTTTACCGAGAAACCGAAAGCAGCAACGCAATCACGCTAAAAATGGTTGACCTATACATCCAAGAATCGGGCCTCGAATACACCCCGCAGAACCCCGACACAAATCTTAGCCTGATCAAAACGCCGCGCGTTCAAATAAAGCCTCGCGGCGAAAACCAGAATCTTTACGTCAACAGCATAAAAAAGCATGACATCAATTTTGGTATTGGCCCAGCGGGAACAGGTAAGACCTACTTAGCGGTCGCATGTGCAGTAGAAGCGCTCAACAATGAAGAAGTAAAGCGAATATTACTAGTGCGCCCCGCTGTTGAAGCGGGCGAAAAACTGGGTTTTTTGCCCGGCGATCTGGCACAAAAAGTAGACCCTTATTTACGCCCACTTTACGATGCTCTATACGAAATGCTGGGCTTTGATCAAGTGGCGCGCTTTATCGAAAAAAACATTATTGAAGTCGCTCCTCTCGCGTTTATGCGCGGACGAACACTTAATAATGCTTTTATCATTTTGGACGAAAGCCAGAACACCACCCCCGAACAAATGAAGATGTTTCTCACAAGAATAGGCTTTGGCTCCACCGCCGTTATCACTGGAGACATTACCCAAACGGATCTACCTAAGGGGGCACGCTCAGGGCTATCTCACGGTCAACAAGTCCTCAAAAATGTTAGCGGAATAGGCAGCATTCACTTTGACGCTAAAGATGTTGTTCGACACCCACTCGTGCAACGAATTGTTGAAGCCTATGATAAGCATGAGCATTCCTCAAACGAAAACAACAATCGCTAATGGGTAAAATCATCTTAGACTTGCAAATCGCCAGTGATCATTCCTCACTGCCAAGCCCTGATCAGTTTCAACAGTGGGCAGAAGTCGCTAGTCAGCTCGACGACGAGCACGAGCTAACCATCCGTATTGTCGATATTGATGAAAGTCAGGCATTGAATAAGGAGTATCGCGAGAAGGATAAACCCACCAATGTGCTGTCCTTCCCATTCGAAGCACCTGAGCATATCGAGATAAATTTACTCGGCGATTTAGTAATATGCGCTCCAGTTGTCGAACAGGAGGCGGCAGAGCAAGGCAAAGCGGCACTCGATCACTGGGCCCACCTAACCATCCATGGCATGCTCCACTTACAAGCATACGACCACATAGAGGAAAGTGAGGCAACTCTCATGGAGTCCCTTGAAACAAAGCTACTCTCGTCTCTGAACATCAAAGACCCTTACGCAAGTCAATAATCGCAAATCTGCGCTGTGAAAAGCTTCACTTCACACCAGACTTCGCGCAGAATATACCTCCGAAAGACAAACTGAATTAATCTATGAGTGATCAAACGGCTGACAGCCCTTCTGCTGGCAAAAACTGGCTTGAACGAATATCCCAAGCATTTTCAGATCAACCCGAATCCCTTAAAGAAATCGTAGAGGTCGTGCGCGAGGCAGAACAGCGCAATGTGTTGGACCCAGATTCGCTGAGCATTATTGAAGGCGCTATTCAGGTCACGCATATGCAAGTGCGTGAAGTCATGATCCCGCGCACTCAGATGATCACGGTTAAAGCATCACATGATCCTGAGCAGTACATCGAAGAAATCATCAGCTCTGCCCACTCTCGCTTTCCCGTCATGGGCGAAACTCCTGACGACGTCATCGGTATTTTACTCGCCAAAGACTTACTACCTCTTGTCTGGAAAGGGGAACTCCGAAAAGGCACCATCGCGGAACTATTGCGCCCCGCCTCAGTTGTTCCCGAAAGTAAGCGCCTCAACCAGCTCTTAAAAGAGTTTAAGCAGAACCGAAATCATATGGCGATAGTCGTCGATGAGTACGGCGGCATTGCAGGCTTAGTGACGATCGAAGACGTGCTAGAACAAATCGTTGGTGAAATCGAAGATGAACATGATATCGACGACGAGGCGATGATCAAAACTCTGGGAAGCGGTGAATACAACGTAAAAGCACTCACCACCATTCAAGAGTTCAATGAGTTTTTTGGTACTAACATTTTGGATAACGAATTCGACACCATCGGCGGCGTCGCCCTCAAGCATTTTGGCCGCCTACCGGAAAGGAATGATCAAACCGAATTCTATGGCTTTCAGGCGACTGTATTGAATGCCGACAGCCGCACCATTCGCCTGCTTAAAATCGAGCGCCTTTAGCATTTGATTGGCTCCACAAACTCACAAGAATAAAAAAATCATGCTTGCCCAACTCAAAAAGCCTTCAGTCATTGCACTGCTTATTGTCCTCAGTGGCGCACTTCAGACCCTCACCCTCGCGCCAATCGGCTGGTGGCTGCTCGGGCCCATTTCTATCTTTGTTTTGGTCTGGGCTACAAAGGCGTTAGATGCCGAGGCGCCTGGAAAGCCGTTATTATACGGCTGGCTTTTCGGGCTAGGCTTATTCGGGTCTGGCGCGTCGTGGGTCTATGTCAGCATTCACACCCATGGACACGCTCCAGCACCTCTCGCTGCAATACTAACCGCTATTTTTGTCGCTGGACTGGCGCTTTTCCATGCATTTCAGTTTTGGCTTTATTATAAAATACGCTCCGCAAGCGTATACATAAACGGTATGATTTTTACCGCACTATGGCTTCTATCAGATGCCTTTCGAACTGATTTTTTAACCGGATTTCCTTGGTTATTTTTGGGCTATGGACATCTAACTAGCCCGCTATCAGGCTGGATACCCTTGCTCGGCGTCTATGGCATCACGACCATCGTCGTCGCGACCGGTATCGCAATTAGTTTAATGGTCAACGCAAATAAAGCTATGCCTAGCCGCGTCTTCGCTGGCTCTGTCCTCGCTATTTGGGTCGCAGGTTATCCACTAAACTCAGTTGAATGGACCACTCCGAAAAATGAAACGCTGAGTGTAGCAATGCTGCAAACCAATATCCCCCAAGAACTAAAATGGCTACCGCAACAGCGCCGAAAAACAATCCGCTTGTTGGAACAGATGAGCATCGACGCATGGGACCACGACATAATTATCTGGCCTGAAACCGCCGTTCCGATGCTTCATGATCAAGCTCTACCCTTTTTGAACAAACTCAGCGAAGTGGCCTCCGAGCGCAGTACCAATATCATTACCGGCATTCCCTACCGCGAACTAAACGAACAAGGACGAACAGTAGCGCTGCACAATAGTATTTATAGCTTCGGCCAAGGTAGTGGTTTGTATCACAAACAAAAACTCGTTCCCTTCGGTGAATATGTGCCGCTGCAAGACCAACTGCGAGGGTTGATTGCGTTTTTCGATCTTCCGATGTCAGACTTTCGAAAAGGCCCATCAACTCAAGAACTACTGCTGTCAAAAAATATGATGGTAGCGCCCTTTATTTGCTACGAAGTGGTCTATCCAAACTTCGTAGCAAAACAAGCTCAAGGTGCTGACTATCTGCTTACGATTAGCAACGACAGCTGGTTTGGTGCGTCGATAGGTCCGTTACAACATCTAGAGATGGCCCAAATGAGAGCCGCAGAAAATGGCCGCTATATGGTGCGAGCAACCAACAACGGCGTGAGCGCCATGATTAACCAAAAGGGCGCGATCGTTGCACAAAGCGAACAATTTATTGAAACAACGCTAAGCGCTGAAGTGCAGCTGTTCGAGGGAAATACGCCGTTCTCGCGTATGCAGTCGACACCTTTGTATATCCTCGCGAGCGGCATCGTGTTTTTCTTTGTTCTAGTTAGGCGAAGAAAAAAGCCTATACACAATTAGGGCTCGGCTTAGCCATCATATTGGGTATCGGTAGAAACAAGCTCAACACTCCTTGTCCTTGATCCCATCGGCGTGCTCGCTCATAAAATGTAAGTCTAATCAGTATCACCAAACCATCAAATCTAGCGTCATGATTTCAGTCCCTATTGATTACGACTTATCCCCAATTTACTTATCACAGAAGCCAAAAACTAGGTTAGAATATCCGGTCTAACTATTATTCATTCACGACGTCCAAAAAGCCGCTAAAAACACTCATGCAAGAACAATACTTTCCTAAAGATGTAGAACAAAAAGCCCGCCAATTCTGGGAGAAAAACGAAAGTTTTTCGGTAACGGAAGACCCAAGTAAAGAAAAATACTATTGCTTGTCGATGTTCCCTTACCCCAGTGGAAAATTGCATATGGGGCATGTCCGTAATTATACAATCGGCGACGTTGTATCTCGTTACCAGCGCATGCAAGGCAAGAATGTTATGCAGCCAATGGGTTGGGATGCTTTTGGCCTACCTGCAGAAAACGCGGCTATTAAGAACAACGTAGCCCCAGCAAAGTGGACTTACGAAAACATCGAGTACATGAAAACCCAACTTAAACAATTGGGCTTTGGCTATGACTGGAATCGTGAATTGGCAACCTGTCGCCCGGAATACTACAAGTGGGAGCAATGGTTCTTCACAAAGCTATATGAAAAAGGCTTGGTTTATAAGAAAAATGCAACCGTAAACTGGGACCCTGTAGACCAAACCGTATTGGCAAACGAGCAAGTCGTTGACGGACGCGGTTGGCGTTCAGGTGCCATTGTTGAGCGCAAAGAAATACCTCAGTGGTTTATCAAAATCACTGATTATGCTGAAGAACTACTCAACGACCTCGACCAACTCAATGAGTGGCCTGAGCAAGTTAAAACAATGCAGCGTAATTGGATCGGACGCTCTGAAGGTCTCGAATTCTCGTTCAAATTGAAGGAGCGTGACGAATCGTTAAGCGTTTATACAACACGTCCCGACACAATTATGGGTGTCACGTATGTCGCTGTCGCAGCGCAGCATCCGCTCGCTCTTGAAGCCGCAGCTCATAACTCTGAAGTCAGTCAGTTCATCGAAGACTGCAAGCAAAACAAAGTCGCCGAAGCTGACATGGCAACAATGGAAAAGAAAGGCGTGCCTACGGGTATTTATGCACTTCATCCAATCAGCGGTGTAGAAGTGCCCGTCTGGACCGCTAATTTTGTATTGATGGATTACGGCTCAGGCGCGGTAATGGCAGTGCCAGCTCATGATGAGCGCGATCACGAATTCGCACGAGCGTATGAACTCCCAATCAAGCAGGTCATCGCAGACGACAATGGCGATGAAATAGACATCCAAACTGAAGCCTTTACCGACAAAGGCGTTCTAGTTTCATCTGGCGAGTTTACCGGTCTCACCTCAGCAGAGGCATTCGAGGCGATCGTAGCGAAATTCGAGTTGATGGGAACTGGCACACGCAAAGTTAACTATCGCTTACGCGACTGGGGCGTTTCGAGGCAACGTTACTGGGGTGCGCCAATTCCTATGATGACACTGGAGGACGGATCTGAAGTTGCTGTTCCACTTGATCAACTCCCCGTTACCTTACCTGAAGACGTTGAGCTTGATGGCGTAAAATCGCCAATTAAAAGCGACCCAGAATGGGCAAAGACGACCTTTGAAGGACAAACTGCGTTCCGGGAGACAGATACTTTCGACACCTTTATGGAGTCGTCTTGGTATTACGCTCGTTACTGCTCTCCGCAGAGCGACGACCAAATGCTCGATTCAGACGCCGCAAATTATTGGCTTCCCGTTGACCAGTATATCGGAGGCATTGAGCACGCCATCCTACATTTATTGTATGCGCGGTTTTTCCATAAATTGCTGCGTGATGTTGGCCTAGTCGATAGTGACGAGCCTTTCAAACGCTTACTGTGCCAAGGCATGGTTCTCGCAGAAAGCTTTTATCAAGAAGACGATAACGGCGGCAAAATCTGGATAGCGCCTGCCGATGTCAAAATTGATACAGACGAGAAAGGTAAAATCACCGCTCGATCAAATCAAGCGGACGGTTCGCCGGTTGAAACTGCTGGCATGAGCAAGATGTCTAAATCGAAAAACAACGGCATCGACCCACAGACAATAATTGATCAATATGGGGCCGACACTGTTCGCCTATTTATGATGTTCGCCGCACCACCTGAACAGTCCCTGGAATGGTCAGACAACGCAGTGGAAGGCTCGCATCGCTTTTTGAGACGATTATGGAAAGCGGTTCAAAGTCATGTTTCAAATGGCACGGTGCCAGCGCTCGATATAAAGGCACTGAACGAAGATCAAAAAGCATTACGCCGAAAAACTCACGAAACCATCTCAAAAGTTAGTGACGACGTAAGCCGCCGGCTGACCTTCAATACGGCTATCGCTTCGGTAATGGAGCTGACAAACCATATTGGAAAATTTTCCGACAACAGCCCTCAAGGGCTTGCTGTTACGCAAGAAGCATTAGAAGCGGCCACATTGCTATTAGCGCCGATCACACCGCATATCTCGCATGAGCTATGGAATGAGCTTGGTCACGATGAAGCGGTGATTACGAGCAACTGGCCAAGTTTTGACGAGTCTGCGATGACGCGCTCCAGCCAAACAATCGTTGTGCAAGTGAACGGCAAGGTGCGCGCAAAATTAGAGTTCGCGGTAGACGCTGATAAAGCTGAAATTGAAGACAATGCTAAGTCAGACCCAAATGTGCAAAAGTTTATCGATGGAAAAACCATTCGTAAGGTGATTGTTGTACCAGGGAAATTGGTCAATATCGTCGCAAACTAAAAGGAGGCGGTGCTTTGGTGTTTCAACTTAAAGATCTAAACGCCAAGCGCCGCTGTGCTTTGCATAGACTAAACGTCGCCATCAAGAACTTGCTTCTTATGAGTAGCCTGGCTCTATTAACAGGCTGCGGCTTTAACCTGCGCGGAACGGCCGAAACCCTACCCGCGACATTCCCTAGCCTCAATATCGAGTGCGAGAAAAAAAGCGCGTGGCGCCTTTGTCATTATTTGAATAGCCGTATCACATCCGCGGGCACCGTCATTGATCCAAATTCTTCGGTCACATTAAGCGTTCGCCGAAGCGAGACTCAAAATCGAGTATTCTCTCTCGAGAGTGACGCAACAGCAGCTGAGCGGGAACTTAAACACGCTATACGCTATCAACTATTGGATAAAAGCAGCGGCGAAGTTTTATCAGAAAGAACCATCTCTCGCAGCCAAATTTATCGACATAATGCTTCAGCGCTAATAGCAAAGGACAGAGAGAAAGAAGAGCTTCAAAAAAGTCTGGACGAGGCTCTCATCGACATAATGCTGCGAGAGATCAGCATTCTTAGCCGAGAATAATCCATCATGCGCCTCCGCTTAGACCAACTAGAAAACGCATTGAGCGCTAAATTACAGCCCATTTATTTGGTCGGCGGTGACGAGCCCCTGCTCGTTCAAGAGGCGGTAGACTTAATACGTGCAGCCTGTAGAAAGGCTGACTACAGCGAACGCACCATATTACATGTCGAGCGTCAATTTGACTGGGCCCAACTAAATGACGAAGCCAATGCATTGTCATTATTTGCAGAAAAAAAATTGATCGAGCTACGCCTAGGAAAGTCAAAGCCTGGCATTCCCGGCGCAAAATCGATAATGCAGTATCTTGCTCAGCCAAGCGAAGACAATATCCTTCTGATTGAGTGCGGGAAACTCGATGCGAGTGCGACAAAAAGCAAATGGCTGAAATCTGTCGAACAGGCAGGTTGCTTCGTGCAAGTATGGCCAGTTGGCATTGAAGAAATGCCTCGCTGGCTCAGCAATCGTGCCAAAAAGATGCAGCTTAATTTAACTAACGAAGCGCTTTCATTGCTGAGTGAGAGACTGGAAGGGAACTTACTTGCGGCTGTCCAAGAGCTCGAAAAGCTAAAGCTCAACTATCCTGATAGCAAAATTACCGATGATAAGGTACTCGCGAGTGTAGAAGACTCGTCGCGCTACGACATTTTTAATCTGACCGACGCTTCTGTGGCCGGAAACAGTCAGCAAGCAGCTAGAATTTTGAGTCACTTGCGCACCGAAGGCCTCGAACCAACAATCGCGCTATGGGCCCTATCAAAAGAAGTCAGAATTTTGGACGCCTTAAAACATGCCCAGAACAACGGCACCGGACCACAAAGCGTGTTCAGTAAACAGTACGTCATCAAAAAGCGTCAACCTGCTTTAGTTGCCGCCTCAAATCGTCTGGGGCAGGCACAGTTTAGAGAAATGCTTTCATTATGCGCCGATTGCGACCAACAAATAAAAGGCATGCAGAAAGGGTTTTCACCGTGGGACACTCTGCTCGATATAGCCTTGCTATTGAGTGGCGCTAGCGGCTACCGCTCAAGCCAAGCAAGCTAAGCCACGATGTTGAGATTACGCCTTAATTTTCTACTAACGCCGTTGCTTACCCTCTCTCTAGTCGCCTGTCAGACCTCCCCCACTGGCAGACATCAAATCATCATGATTTCAGACGCAGAGATGAGCCAACTCGGTGCCGCATCATTCTCTCAGATGAAAAGCTCAAACCCTCCTATCGAAGACTCCAAGCTGACGATATATGTAGAATGCTTGAGCCGGCCATTACTTCTTGCAGCAGGAGAAAACCCAAGCGAATGGGAAGTCAAAGTATTCAAAGATGCCACGCCGAATGCCTTCGCATTACCTGGGAAAAAAATTGGCGTTCATACTGGAATGATCGGACTGACATCAAATTCAGGCCAACTCGCCGCGGTTATAGGCCATGAAATTGCTCATGTACAAGCGAAACATGGTGCGGAGCGTGTCTCATTGAACATGGCTTCGCAAGCCGTTCAGCAGGCGACAGCCATCGCAGTTAACGGAAAGGAATACAGTAGCGCAGCGATGGCGGCCGTTGGGCTCGGTGCTCAGTATGGAGTGATACTTCCTTACAGTCGCACGCATGAGTCCGAGGCAGACTTCATTGGTCTTAAGATCATGGCAAAAGCCGGCTTCGACCCCGAACAAGCCGTGTCGCTTTGGCAAACGATGGGAAAATCCGGAGGAAGCAAGCCGCCAGAGTTTTTGTCCACACACCCTGCTAGTTCAACGCGTATTAAACAACTGTCTGCAGCAATGCTAGAAGCCAAGAAATTACAGAGAACGAACGTGACGTCAAAAGTTAGCTGCATAAAGCCTTAACGAATTAGGTCCAAATGCGATACTGTCGCCCACAAAAAAGCCCCACACTAGCGAGTAGCGTAGGGCTTTCTAATACCAGCTAAAACCTTAGAACTGCTCAGCAGTCAACGACATCATCTCGTCCGCACCGGCTTTAATAGACTCTACCAATGAAACACTTTTCGGCAGAATACGAGCGAAAAAGAAGTTGGCAGTTTTCACTTTAACATCATAAAACTCATCCGCATCAGCTTGTGGCGCTGCGACTTTAGCCATTCTTGCCCACATGTATGCGTAAGCAACCAAACCAAACAAATCTAAATACTCAACAGCCGCTGCACCAATAGCGCTCGGATCAGACTGAGCTGCCTTGATGACATATTCAGTGGTATCGCTTAAACGCTCTACAGATGCCGCAAGAGGCTTCAGAAGATGCACGATCGCTTGGTTATCTGACTCCGCCTCAATGAACGTGGCGACTTCCGACGCAAACAACTCAAAAAGCTTACCGCCATTAGCAACAACTTTTCGACCCATCAAGTCCATCGCCTGAACACCGTTTGTTCCTTCGTAAATCTGGGTAATACGCGTATCACGTACCAACTGCTCTTGGCCCCACTCACGAATATAACCGTGACCACCAAAGACTTGCTGCCCAGCAATGCAGGTATCTAAAGCACGATCTGTCATATAAGCCTTAGCAATCGGCGTCATTAGGGCAACCATTGCTTCAGCGTGCTGTTTTTGCTCTGGATCATCGGAGAACTTCGAGATATCAAGAAAGCGAGCGACGTAAGTAGAGAACGCACGACTACCTTCAGTATAAGCTTTCATCGTCATCAGCATACGACGTACATCTGGATGCACAATAATCGGGTCTGCCGCTTTTTCTGGCGCAGCAACGCCTGTTGGTGAACGCCCCTGAATACGATCCTGAGCATACGCAACTGCATTCTGATAAGAGCGCTCTGCCGCAGCGAAACCCTGAATACCCACACTAAGGCGCTCGTAGTTCATCATTGTGAACATGGCTTGCAAGCCTTTGTTCTCTTCACCTACAAGCCAGCCCTGAGCACCGTCAAAATTCATTACACACGTTCCGGAGGCTTTTATCCCCATCTTGTGCTCAATCGAACCAACAGTAACCTTGTTGTTTTCGCCAACAACATCGTTTTCATCGACCTTGTTACGAGGCACAAGAAACAAAGAAATCCCACGAGAACCTGAAGGGGCATCAGGAAGCTTTGCCAAGACTAAGTGAATAATGTTGTCGGACAAGTCATTGTCACCGCCCGTTATAAAAATCTTCGTGCCAGTGACATTAAAGCTGCCATCACCGTTTGGGATAGCTTTTGCGCGAATCATTCCCAAATCAGTACCTGAATGAGGCTCAGTCAAATCCATTGCGCCATTCCACTCACCAGAGTACATCTTCGGCAAGTACTTCGTTTTCAACTCTTCGCTTGCATGCGCATCAATCGCTAACGCCGCGCCAGAGGTAAGACATACGTATAGACCAAACGAAATGTCCGCTGAATACAACATTTCTTCATACTGAGCGCCAAGCATTTTCGGCATACCCATACCGTCATACTCTGGGTTGCCGGTCAAACCAGCCCAACCACCTTCAGAGAAGGTTTTGAATGCATCACGATAGCCTGCAGGCACGGTTACTTTGCCATCTTCGAAATGGCACCCCTCTTCATCACCCTCACGGCTCAGCGGAGCGATCAAAGACGCAGTAATTTTTCCCGCTTCTTCCAAAATCGCATCAGCAGTTTCCATATCAACCGAATCTTTTGTGCCCGCGAGCGAAGCCCACAATTTTTCAGCCTCAAAAACTTCATTCATGATGAAACGAATGTCTTTCAAAGGAGCTTTGTACTCTGCCATCAACCTATTCCTCTATATAAAACTGTCCGACCAATCTACAACAACGCCGAAAAGCGACTAAAATCACTATTCAGCCAAAAATTCGCTGCGCATATTAACGCAAAAAGCCCGCGAGTGCGGGCTTTTTTTTTATGAAGACTTAGAACGCGAAATGTTCTGCGTCCATCTCCATCATTGATGACCCACCATTTGCAATCATCTGAGCATGTGCTGCGGTACGTGGCAGAATTCTATCGTAATAGAAGCTAGCCGTTTGTACCTTAGCATTATAGAAGTCACCCTCTGACGTTCCTTCAGCAATCTTCTGCTGTGCAGTTTCTGCCATGCGAGCCCAGAAGTATGCCAAGCAAACGTAACCAGAGTACATCAAGAAATCTACCGAAGCAGCGCCAACTTCATCACGATTCTGCATTGCAGTTGCACCGATCTTCATGGTGATCTCGCCCCACTCCTTGTTCAAGGTCGATAGTGGCTCAATGAACTGCTTCATCGACTCGTTGCCTTCATTTTCTTTACAGAAAACGTGAACCATTTTAGTGAAGTTTCTGAGTGCAGCGCCTTGCGTCATTAAGATCTTACGACCTAACAAATCAAGTGCTTGAATACCTGTCGTTCCTTCGTACAACAAAGCAATACGTGTATCACGTACGATCTGCTCCATACCCCATTCTGCGATGAAGCCATGACCACCAAACACCTGAACTCCATGGTTTGCCGCTTCATAGCCCGCTTCAGTACAGAAGGCTTTCAAAATTGGCGTCAAGAAACCAAGAATATCGTCAGCGTCCTTTTGTGTTTCACCTTCCCCATGTTGAACCCAGTCAGCCTGCAACGCGGCATAGTAAATCATCGCGCGAGTGCCTTCAGCGATCGCTTTTTGCGTTAACAACATACGGCGTACGTCTGGGTGAACAATAATCGGATCAGCTTTCCCATCAGGGTTCTTCGGTCCTGACAATGAACGCATTGCCAAACGGTCTTTCGCGTATGCCAACGCACCCTGGAAAGAACCTTCAGCCGCTGCCAGCCCTTGAATGGACGTACCAATACGCGCTACGTTCATAAAGGTGAACATACAGTTCAAACCTTTATTCTCAGGGCCAATCAACCAACCTTTCGCCCCGTCAAAATTCATCACACAGGTAGCATTTCCATGAATACCCATTTTGTGCTCGATCGAACCACAGGTAACACCATTCTTATCGCCAGGGTTACCGGCAGTGTCAGGCAAAAACTTAGGGACGATGAACAAAGAAATACCTTTAGTGCCTTCAGGCGCGCCAGGTAAACGAGCCAACACTACGTGAACAATGTTGTCCACCATGTCGTGCTCACCCGCTGAAATAAATATCTTGGTACCTGTGATCGCATAGCTGCCATCTGCGTTTGGCTCAGCTTTCGTTGTCAGAATACCAAGGTCTGAACCGCATTGAGGCTCAGTAAGACACATGGTACCTGTCCACTCACCCGAAACGAGCTTCGTTAAGTAAGTTTCTTGCTGCTCTGGCGTACCGTGCTCTTCGATTGTTGCTCTTGCACCGTGGCTTAGGCCCGGATACATACCCCAAGACCAGTTAGCCGTTCCAATCATTTCGCTCAATACGATGTTGATTGACTCAGGTAAGCCTTGACCGCCATGCTCCACAGGAGCGTTCATTGAAGGCCATCCACCTTCGACAAACTGGGCATAGGCTTCTTTAAAGCCTGCTGGTGTTTTAACGCCCTCAGGGCTCCAAGTACAACCTTCTTGGTCGCCACTCTGGTTTATTGGCGCTAGTACTTCTTCACAAAACTTTGCACCTTCACCAATGATCGCATCGATCATATCTGGACTCGCGTCTTCTGCACCCAGATCAGCATAGTGCTTTTCGCTGTTCAACACTTCGTTCATGACAAATCTAATGTCACGTAAAGGAGCTTTATAGTCTGGCATATCGATAACCTCAAATATGTTTTGATGCGCAGTTGCGCAGTTTCGTTTTCAGTCTATCGTCCGTACCGAACAAGCTGGTACCGACGGAAATTTGTTGTTCACGGACGTCATAACTTAGCAAAGAGAAAACGCTAAGTTCAAACGACCGTTTGAAACATACGTTTGCTTTAAAGAATTGTCAAGCGAAGCCACCAAGAATTCCTGTAATTTCACACAGCTCTTGAAAAATCATCTAAAAGAGATTCAAACAAACATGGCGTAAGGCCAAACTTTCCTACAGAAGCGTAGCAGAGGATTACTATTTGTCCGTCTGGACATTGAGGAGTTTTGTAACGGTGTACCCGTTAAATCAGGCCAAGTCATCTATCAATTGGCGAGTCGCATTCTGATCTTCACTTCGAAGATCGCTTACTGAACTGTATGACTCTAAACTACGTTTGTTGATACGTAGATCAGAGCTAGCATCTTCTTTATTCTCATTGCCGGATGGCTGTTCTGCAGCATTTAGCTCTGCGCGAGCACTAGCAATTACCTGCGAGGCCTGAGCCGCGACACGACGATCTTGAGACGATGGCTCTGCCGGCGCTAACGCAGCCGCCTTGATAACGTTCATTTTTTCGATTGTTTTTTCTGGATTTCCACTCACCGGCGATGCATCGATTGATACTTCACCGCCAACGGCGTAGCGCTTTCCATTTGGACCTTGCTGATAATCGTAAGAAATAGCGCCCGCATACTGCCCACCGACCGCTTTATGGGCACGTTCATGTGCCCTAACCTCAGCGTCTCTAGCTTGAAGAGCCAACACCTCTTTCTCTTGCTGCTCAGTTAACACCCTTTCTGAATCAGCTGACTCTTTGTCTGGAGATTTGTCTGCACGCACTTGGCCAGAGTCGCTACTCGTGTCATTGTCTTTTTTAACGACATCGTCTATTTGAACACCTAGCTGGCTGTCGTCAGAAAGCGTCACTTTATCTTTCTGAAGAACAGAGCGTTCAAAGATGGGTAATTCTATACTGTCAGTTTCTGCCACGACCCGCGCTACAGGCGTAGGATTTGACGGCGAATTAACGCCTCCAGGATTTTCAGAACGAGGGCTTGATTGGTTTACGGCAGGAGTTTGCATAACATGAGCTCGACTTGACTAGGCCATCGTATCGAGCAAAGAACCTAAAACTTCATCTGCGGTGCGAACCACCTGTGCAGACGCTTCAATAGAACGTTCATAAAGTTTTAAATCTACTACGGCTTCGACAACATCGGAATTTGAACCAGCGGGGCCATCGACAGCGCCACCACGAACGATCTCGGTTGCGGATCTCTCCACCCCTTCAACTCCGCGCTCTATGCCCTGCAAGCCTGTCTGTAAAATCGTATTCACGTTCACGTTCATAGCTACACCTTATTTGTCATCTAACACAAAGCTGAGGACGTTTGCGTTAGGACATCTCTAGCTACAATTCAAGCAAATATTTGGTTATTTTTCAATCAAGATAAAATTAAATTACAAATCTAGCGCAGAAAGGTCGATCTCAGCAGCAGCCTCAACTGGCGCACTTTTCGCTGAAAAAGGCAAGCCACCAAGCATCGGTGCTTTGAGCGCACCCTTTAATGACGCAATATACTCTGACTCATATTCCATTGGCTCCGCCTCCACGCGGTTACCAATCCAACCTGCAAGCGTGAGGCCGTCGTTCGCTATCGCTTCGGCAGTCAATATCGCATGATTTAAACAACCTAGTTTTAACGATACGACCAAAATTACCGGCAAATCGAGAAGCTTCGCTAAGTCCGCCAGCGTTTCTCGGTTATTGATAGGAACGCGCCAACCACCCGCTCCCTCTACCAATGCGAAATCCGGGCGATTGAGCAACGCGCCCCTGCAATAACCAAGTAATCGCGATGCATCCACTTTCCGCCCCTCTATATGCGCTGCAATGTGAGGAGATGTTGGCGCATCAAGGACAACAGGATTGATCTGTTCATAAGGCAGTTCAAGCGACATATGAGCCTGCAACTGCAACGCATCTTCATTTGTTTTTCGCTCATCAACGATCTCAGCACCCGCAGCGACTGGCTTAAGGGCCATCGTACTCAAACCTTTGGATTTCGCTGCTTCAAGCATTGCGCAAGACGCAAACGTTTTTCCTACGCCAGTATCAGTCCCCGTTACAAAAAAAGCTTTACTCATCACCTTACCCCTTTTCGACCAAACCAAAACCTACTTGGTATGTTGCAGGCAAGTAGCCAGTTGCCATCCGCATTCCTTCATAATTCTGAACAAATGCTTTCACACGTGCTTTGCCCGTTAAACCTTTATTTCGATGTTGCGTCATATTATGAGCACCCAACGTTTTTAGCTCCCGACTCAAATCCAAGGCATTCTCATATTCAAGTATTTTCGGTCGTTCAGTTAATGAGTGAACGCTCAGCGCTGCACCGTCGATGGCGACGGCATAATCCTTCAACTCAAAAAAATCGTTTACATGTTGTGATTGATCAACATTTCCCCAAGCCTCTTTAAGCTCCATCAGCGAGCCGTTTAGCAACGTCGAAAAACCGAACAAGCCATTAGGCGCTAAAATACGAGAAATCTCGTCAAATAACTGAGGGAGCCTATAACACCATTGAATGGCCAAACTCGAATACACTAAATCAAAGCTATTAGCCTGAAACGGCAGCATGTCTGCGTCACCCACAACAAGCTGAGTAGGACCTGAGTTCGCATCAGCGATATGACGGACCATACCTTCAGACAAATCAACGCCGCAAATTAGTTCGGGGCTGTGCGCGTGGCGCAGCGGTTCAAGAAAATAGCCTGTGCCCGTTCCCAAATCTAAGACCCGCAAAAACCGACGCTGAGGTAATAGATCCAGTAACTTACGACCTACCCATCGCTGAAAATGTGCAGCCGAGTCATATTTGGGCGCGGCAAGGCCGAAAGACTGAGCAATTGCACGTTTATCTATCGCTATATCAGGCATTTGCCACCGCAAAATCTATCATGTGTTCTTGAACCGTCTGCCTTGCACCCATAAAGGGCAGGTGTCCGGTAGGAATTCGCTGAACCGAAGCGTCACCATTTAGCTCTCTTAGTTTCTGGGCCTGCTCATTTGAGGGACAGCCAGACAAGGCATCCGCTTCTCCAAATAGCATCAACAGCGGCACTTTGACCTCAGCGATCTCGCTCGTCACATCAAGGCCACCTAACAATTCTAGAGACTGAGTTAGCACGACATCATCAAAACAACCGTCAACGCGATAGCGTTCCCTAAGAAAACGAATCGCCGCTTTTAGCTGAGTGTCACCGCGTGCCACCAAACTCGAAAAGCGATTAAAAAAGCCAGTTTTATCAGCCTCAGTACTTAAGTCTTTTCTAAACGTCTCGAAGTCGTCACGAGACATCGCCCAAGAACAGTCTTGAGTCCGAATAAAACAAAGGTTGCTCATCAATGTCACTAGCCCGACAAAATTACGCTCGCTACTTGCGGCATAAGCAGTTGCCAGCATTCCTCCCAATGACCACCCAACCAACATCGTGTCTTCGTCGACTCTTGGATCAATTTCTTGAAACCACTCTTTTTTCGTTAATGGGCGGTCGATGGCTATCATTTCATAAGCCGTAACCACGACTCCTTTTTCTAGTAGCACATTGCAAAGCTCGTCAAAAAAGCCAGACCACATTGTGTTTGGCACTGACCAACCATTGAGGAGCAATATCTTCATAAATAGTTTTCTTGCTTAGCGATCGCGAGGCCGTCAAATAGTCGATCCAGCATCTCAATACTATGTTCGCTCGATAGAGTAATCCGCAAACGCGCTGTATTCTTTGGCACCGTCGGTGGCCGGATAGCCCCTACTAAAATACCTTGCTCTTTTAAACAGCTCGAAACGCTCATTGCCGAGGCGCTTTCTCCAATCATGATTGGCTGAATGGCTGTATTAGACGCCATTAACTTGAGAGACAAGCTATCTGCGCCATCTCTAAAGTATTCAATGTTTCTATTCAAACGTTCTCTGCGATCGTCGGCTTCTTGAATAAGCTTTAAAGATCGACGGGTGGCCGCCGCCAGCATAGGCGGCATCGACGTTGTATAAATGTAAGGCCGCGCAAACTGTTCCAAATAGTCAATCATGGCAGCCGAGCCAGCAACAAAAGCTCCCGCAGTACCGAAAGCCTTGCCAAAGGTACCCACCAACACCGGCACATGCTCTTCAGACATATTCAAAAGGTCTAACGTGCCTCGCCCTTGCCTACCAACCACACCCAAGCCATGCGCGTCGTCAACAGCGAGAACAGCCCGCTCTGTATTACAAACTGTCGACAAGCTGGCTAAATCTGCAATATCGCCGTCCATGCTAAAGACGCCGTCTGTCACCACTAATTTACGAGAAGATGTATCGGGATTTCGCTTAGAAAAGCGATCGACATGAGACTGTAAGCTGACGGCATCATTATGAAGGTAGCGCTGAAAGCGAGCCCCGCTTAGCAAGCCTCCATCAATCAACGACGCATGATTCAATTTGTCCTCAAAAACACCGTCACCCGCACCCACCAAAGTAGATACCACAGCAAGGTTCGCCATGTATCCACTTGAAAAAACTAGCGCCTTTTGTCGGCCGGTAAACGCTGCCAGTTCATCTTCTAAGCGTTGATGTTCGATATGGTGACCAACCACGAGGTGAGAAGCGCCACCGCCAACTCCATGCGTCTCTGCGGCGACGGCTGCGGCTTTTGCAATGCGCGCATCACCGGCGAATCCGAGATAGTCATTACTGGCGAAGGACAGTATAGGGTCACCATTAATGACAACCTGAACACCCTGTTTAGAACCAAGAAGAGGCCTTTGACGCAGCAAGCCATCGCCGGCGCGCTGTTCCAACTGAGCCCGCCAATAGTTGTCAAACTGCGACATATGTCAGACACCAATAGCAATAAGATGCCTAGTGCTGAGCACTAGAAGCATCATAGAAGCGATGACTATTTTGCTCTTTCTGTATTGCCTGATTCAGTGACGCTTCTTGTTCATCATCCGTTTTTTCGATGCGTTGCTCAGGGCGAAGACCAAGACGCTTAAAAAGTTGCATATCTTCATGTGCTTCAGGATTGGGAGTCGTTAACAAGCACTCGCCATAAAAGATAGAGTTAGCGCCCGCCATAAATGCCATTGCTTGCATTTCGTCTGACATTTCTTCACGCCCAGCAGACAAGCGTACATGACTCTCAGGCATCAATATTCTAGCCACGGCGATACAACGAATAAAATCAAAAGGATCGATATTTTCCACGTTTTCTAAAGGCGTACCTTTCACCTTAACCAACATATTGATCGGCACACTTTCTGGCTGCTGCGGCAAATTAGCAAGCTGAACTAAAAGGCCAATACGGTCGGTCGCTTTTTCACCCATTCCGATAATGCCGCCACTGCATATTTTCATGCCCGAGTCGCGCACATGTTGCAATGTATCCAAGCGATCCTGATAGCTTCGCGTCGTAATAATTTTGTCGTAAAAATCTGGGGACGTGTCTAAGTTGTGGTTGTAGTAATCCAAACCTGCGTCGGCCAACTGCGACGCTTGATCATCTGAAAGCATACCAAGCGTCATGCAGGTCTCTAAACCCAACTCACGAACACCTTTCACCATTTCCACAACATAAGGCATATCTTTTTCACTAGGGTGTTTCCATGCAGCGCCCATGCAGAAACGGCTGCTACCCTTTTCTTTGGCTTGCTTGGCTTTTTCTAGCACCTTTTCAACTTGCATTAACTTTTCTTTTGCTAAACCGGTGTTGTAATGCCCGCTTTGCGGACAGTACTTGCAGTCTTCTGGGCAAGCGCCAGTCTTGATGGAAAGCAACGTGCTGACCTGCACTTCGTTAGGGTCAAAATTGGCACGATGAACCGTCTGTGCTTGGAACAACAAGTCGTTGAACGGCAGGTCAAACAATGCTCGAACTTCTTTCATCGACCAATCGTGACGAACTTCAGAGTTGCTACCATTTCTCATTTCTATCTCCAAACTCAAACCGGCAATTGACGCAAAGTACAAATTATTCTTCACTAGCGTCCTGTAAAAGATACACGAGCAGCCGCTAAACAAGCCCTGAACGCGCATAAGGATATGCACATGATAAAACCCAACAAAAACTTGTCAACCATATTTGAATTTTTGGTTAACAGGTTTGCCAAGATTAACAATGTGGGAGCTTCCCTTCGGCAACGGGGTAAATGTATTTTCTGCCTCGGACGCACTAGCAATAAGCAAAAAGTCTGTCCCGGCTGCCTTCTCGATTTGGCATGGAATACACACTCTTGCCCTGTCTGTGCCGAGCCGTCAGCAACACAGTCTGGTGAGGCCTGCGGGCAGTGTCAGGCAAGCCCACCGGCTTTTGATAGGGTTATCGCACCACTCATTTATCAATTCCCAATAGACATATGTATTCAGCGCTTTAAATATTTGGGCCAACGCCGTTATGCCAATGTATTTTGCGATCTTATGGCTTACTCAGAATCGCTAGCAACGAATGATCAACACAATCGAGTAGCATCGTTGACACATGACGAGCGATGCATCATGGCAGTGCCCATGGCTCGGTCTCAGCAAAAAAAACGCAGTTATAATCACAGTGAGTTGCTAGCAAAGAAGCTGTCCAGCCGACTGAATATGGCGGTTCGCCTCGATATTATTGGCAAGCATAAAGTGACATCATCCCAAGCAGGGCTTAAAAGAATAGAGCGTGTTAAGAACTTAAAAGGCAGTTTTAGTTTTACGACTAAGCCTTGCGCCGTGCCAAAGCACGTTACGCTGATTGACGACGTAGTGACCACGGGGGCAACAGCGCATACGATCGCGCAGTTATTGAAAGAAAATGGTGTGGAAACCGTCGAAATATGGGCATTGGCGAGAACGCCTAAAAACTAAAGCCTTCACCGCACAGCCACTGCCCTATTGACACGCATGCATCAGGCCGAGAACACCAACTCACTCAGCGCGACACAATACTAACTCGCGAACATACTCAGCAATGGCTAACGAGGCGGTAAGGCCGGGTGACTCCATGCCGAACATGTTAACCAAGCCGGCGATACCATGGTCGTTAGAGCTTTGAATCAAAAAATCTGCTGGAGGCTCTCCACACTGGCTTAATTTGGGGCGAACACCCGCATAGTCAGGCAGTAACGAAGTTGCATCCACTCCTGGCCAGTAAGATGAAATAGCGATCGCGAACTGCTCACGTTTGGACGACTTGACTTGATAATCTAAATCCGCCGCTTTTTGGTCACGGGACAGCCATGTGACATCAGGCCCGAATTTCGCCGCGCCACTCATATCCATAGTCAAATGAACACCCAGCCCACCCTCTTCAGGCACAGGATAAACTAGATGTTTAAAGGGCACGCGAGCGCCGTAACTAAAATACTCACCTTTCGCGAAGGTTACGTTAGGCGCCTTTACGGTGCTGTCTGATAGAATTTCTGCTGCGTACAAACCTGCCGAATTAACACAAGTTTTTGCGAGAAGAAGTGCATCCTGTCCAACTATCTCCCACTGCGTTCCAGCATCCGTTGCACGAATGAAGCTTAGTTCGCTGCGCGCAACAAAATGCCCGCCTTCGGCCTCAAAATCCGCTAATAACTGACTCATGTAGGCATGACTATCGATCACGCCCGTCGAAGGAGACAACAGAGCACTAAGACCGCTGAGCTCAGGTTCTAATGCGCGCAACGCCGCCTCATCCAGCCATTGCAAGTCATCCACCCCGTTGGCCACTGCATTATCCATTATGTGCTGCAATTGTGCTTGCTGGCCTTCAGATCCAGCCACAATGAGTTTGCCGCAGCGTTGATAGGGTATCTGCTTACTTTCGCAATAATGGTAAAGTTGGTCTCGGCCTTTCACGCATAACTTCGCCTTCAAGCTACCGGGCGGATAGTAGATTCCTGCATGAATAACCTCACTGTTTCGTGAAGACGTCTCCATGCCAAACGACTCACGCTGGTCCATCAACCAAACTTGCGTTTCGGTTCCTCGACAATGACGCGCCAGCTCGCGCGCGACTGCAAGGCCAATCACCCCTGCCCCAATTACCAAAACATCTACATTGAACGTTTCCAATCTTAATCCATTTTGCTAAATACGATTACTGCCGACTGACTATAGACGACCAAGCGTGGCGACCACTTTTTTTAAAAGATATCACGAAGCCAAGCGCTCAAATACCACTCTCTCGCTATTTCTCTTTGCCCACGAATACAGGAATATTTTTTGTCTCGCCATTTAGCATGGATCCTGCTAAAACCTATATTCATCTTAAAGCCAATTACTTCATTAATCGTGACCTCACACCAGCGTAAAATCATTCATGTAGACGCCGATGCGTTTTATGCATCTGTCGAGATGCAACAGAACCCTGCGCTGACAAAAGTCCCCGTTGCAGTGGGAGGAAAGCCAGACCGACGTGGCGTCATCGCGACCTGCAATTATATTGCACGGCAGTTCGGCGTGCGCTCCGCCATGCCAGCAGCGCATGCATTACGATTGTGTCCGGACTTAGTATTTGTAACGCCTAACTTTCCGCTCTATAAGCAAGTATCAGCACGAATGCACGACATATTTGGGCGCTACACCAGCTTAATAGAACCATTATCACTCGATGAAGCCTATCTAGATGTGTCTCAATGCACCGACTTTCAAGGCAGTGCGACTCGCATCGCCAACGCTATTCGTGGCGACGTAAAACGTGAGCTCGGTATCACGGTTTCCGCCGGTGTCGCGCCGAACAAATTTCTTGCCAAAATAGCGAGTGACTGGCGCAAACCAAATGGCACGTTTGTTATCACGCCCGACGAAGTTGAAGCGTTTGTTCTTGAACTCGATGTTTCAAAAATAAACGGCGTCGGTAAAGTCACCAGCCAGAAACTTGCGCACATGGGAATTCAAACATGCGCCGATATATTGGCTTATGACGCCAAACGTTTAACCGAAAAGTTTGGCAAACAGGGTCATCGCTTAATTCAATTGGCCAATGGCGTGGATGAGCGTCCCGTGCAGACGTCGCGCATACGCAAGTCTTTATCCGTTGAACACACATACTCAAATGACATTGCGAATGAGTCAGAAATACAGGAACGAACCCTGAGCCTGTTAGACGAGCTTCGCGAGCGCGTCGAACGCAGCAAGATGAGTAAGCTAGTTGCCAAGCGAGTGGTTAAGGTTAAATTCCACGATTTCACTCAAACCACGCTTGAAAAACGCCTCGCAAGTCATCAAGAAGACTGGGACGACAAGCAGGCCTATCAAGCCATGATAAGTGAAGCCTGGAAACGCAGCAGCAAACCCGTTCGTCTACTAGGTATCGGAGTTGCTTTCAACCAAGGCTTGGCGTCAGGCATGTCTACTCAGCTAGATCTTTTTACCTCTGCGCCAAAAGACGGCGCGACCAATGAAGCGCCTACCGATTCAATTAGCTCAGACACAACAGCGCCCAAAGACAAAATAGACAGCTAACGTAGACTCTCTATAACTCGCTGCGAAGCATTCAAAGCACGTCATGAACAAAAATATCAGATTGAATAAAGCCCGCCACCGCCGGTTTATGATCGCGCACTTCAGCGAGCGTCAATCCACTCAGTTCATAAGGGAAGACCAACCAATCCTCCGTCTCATGTAGACAATAGTCCGGTCCGTTTGAATGACAACGAACATTTTTCCGTTGATACAAACATGCTACCCGCACATCCGTCGGCATATTTCGTTTGAGGTGCTTATTCAAGCGCGAAAGTACGGCATGAATGCTGTTTCCAGAGCTATAGACATCATCCACGATAAGGAGCTTGTCATCGGCATTTAGGTTTTCGACCAGATACTGCGCACCATGCACGCGTATCTGCTGAGGATTATCGACCATCGCCTTGTAATGTGGCCGTCCGCGATACGAGGTACGCAGCGAAACATGATCCGTTTCTATGCCCAAATACTGCAGGCACTCTTGAACGTAGATCCCTACCGAGCTGCCACCCCGCCACAGTCCAACGATAAATGTCGGTTTAAACCCACTCCTAAAAACCTCAGTCGCTAGACGAAAAGAATCTTCGATTAACGACTCCTCTTGCAAAAAGCGCTTAGTCTCGACCATCGTAAATGCGTGTCCTGTTGTTAGTGTATGTGCACAGACGCTAGGGAAATGAAAATAGCTGACATCGGCATAGTCTTGCAATACCATCATCGGAGTCCGGTATAAAAACCAAGGTAGTGCGGTACGGTAATATCGCGGCTGCGAGCGAGACCATTTCAATCATCCAGCGACACTAGCCATGAACGACAAACTATTTATTAGCGCAGAAAGCCTTTTAAAAGACTCGTTCAAACTCGCGTCCAAAGTACTAAGTAGCGGTTATCGCCCCACCTTTATTATCGCCTTGTGGCGAGGCGGCGCTCCAATTGGCATTGCGGTCCAGGAGTTTTTAGCAGTTCACGGAATTGAAACAGATAACATCGCCATTCGCACGTCGTCTTATACGACGGGAATTGATCAGCAAAACAAGACCGTCCGTATACACGGCCTAAGCTATCTCGTTAAGAACCTAGAGCAACATGACCGTTTGTTGATCGTCGATGACGTGTTCGATACAGGCCGTTCAATTGATGCAATTATCAATGAACTCATCAAAAGAACCCGCAAGAACATGCCCAACCAAGTTCGCGTGGCGGTTCCGTATTACAAACCAGCTCGGAATCTAACAGACCGTATACCGCATTATTTTATCCATGAAACCACGGCTTGGTTGAAATACCCGCATTCGCTAGAGGGATTATCCGTCAACGAAATACAAACTGGACGGCCAGCGCTTTACGAAATTATTAAAGACTTACTCCCACCAGAATAATGCGGCATACCTGACAATTTTCATGCCCGCGATAAGCGTCATCAAGAAATGATCAATGACTGCGAACAAAACTCTTTGCAGTTTATGCCCAGCCTGCACCCAAGAATGCTACAATCCGCGTTTTTTAAGACGCGGTAGTTAACTTTGAACCATGCATACGAACGCCTGACGCCAGATCTCGTGATGGACGCAGTCGAATCTCTTGGAATGCTGAGTGATCAGAGAATATTCCCTTTGAACAGCTACGAGAACCGTGTTTACCAAGTCGGTATCGAAGAGTCTGCCCCTTTAATTGCGAAGTTCTATCGACCGGATCGGTGGACCAACGAAGCGATTCAAGAAGAGCATGACTTTACGCTTGAACTTCAGTCACATGAACTTTCCGTGATCGCACCACTTGCCTACCAAGGCAAGACCTTGCATGAGCATGACGGTTATCGCTTTGCGCTTTTTCCAAGGCAAGGCGGCTATGCGCCCGAGATCGAAATGCCGGACACACTGTTCCGTATCGGTCGAAATATCGGCAGAATGCATCAAATTGGTCGATCAAAGCCGTTCGAACACCGCCGCGCCCTGTCGATTAAAGTGTGGGCAGAAGACAGTCGCGCATTCATTCTCGAGAACAATTTCATATCCGAGTCCCTAAAGCCCGCCTACGAATCATTGACTCATGACATCATTGAAAAAGTGACGTCCATTTGGGAGTCAACGCCATTCAGCACGCAAAGGCTGCATGGCGACTGCCACCTCAGCAATATTCTGTGGCGCGACGACCTCGCGCATTTTGTCGACTTTGATGACTGCATCATGGGACCCGCCGTGCAAGACCTTTGGCTGATGCTCTCAGGCGATGCCCAACAACAAAGTGGCCAATTAATCGAGTTAGTTGAGGGTTACGAAGAGTTTTGCGAATTCGACCCGCGCGAATTAAACCTAGTCGAAGCGCTGCGCACCTTGCGCATGATGCATTACGCTGCGTGGCTAGCAAGACGCTGGACCGACCCTGCATTCCCAATGCACTTTCCGTGGTTCAACACAGAGCGATATTGGTCTGAACACATACTAGAACTGCGAGAGCAATTTGCTGCGCTGCACGAGCCACCGCTAAGACTAATGCCCTAGGGGGCGCTTGTTAGACAAACAGAAAAAGGTAAAACGTCACATGAGCAAAGAGAAAGCTAGCCCGAATACTGCCGTCGTCGCAATCGCAAGTGCGGTAATCGCGGTAATCATCACATTTGTTTTTCTGGAGTCACAGGGCAGAATCAAACACAATGATGACAAAGCGGACTTTCCGGTAAGCCAGTACCAAGCCATTCTCATTGATCAAGAGTCAGAAGATCCGTATCGGCTATCTCGCAAGCCTTCAAACCAAACCGCACAATGTGTAGACGGCTATCTCTTGATCGGTGCCGACGACAACAAAAATTTACTTGGGCTGGTCGTCGATTACAAAAATCGTGGTGTAAAATGTAAGCTAACAACCCTCCCATAGTTTAAGCGAAAGTACTTCAAACGATGACCGATCAACGCCCCGACAAATTGTTTTCATCACCACTGAGCACCGTCAATGATTTTGCGTTCGACGAAGCCGTCGCCCGTGTGTTCCCGGATATGATCCAGCGCTCCGTTCCCGGCTATACCACGATCATTCCGATGATCGGCTTAATCACGGAACAATATGCATTGGACGACTCAGTTTGCTACGACCTTGGCTGCTCACTCGGCGCATCGACATTGGCGATGCGTCATGGTCTGAAGAACAAACGCTGCAAGCTTGTCGGTATCGACAATTCTGCATCAATGCTTGAGCGCTGCCATCACTATATAGAACTGGACAATGACCCAACTCCTGTTGAATTGTTCTGTGCCGATATTCAGGAGATAGAATTTGAGCCCTGCTCTGTCGTGACGCTTAATTTTACGCTTCAGTTTTTAGCAAAAGAAGAACGTGCAACGCTTCTGCAAAAAATATCGAACGCATTATTGCCTGGCGGCGCACTCATTCTGTCGGAAAAGATAAAGCTCGAAGATGCAAACGCCCAAAGCCACTTGGAAGAACTGCATTGGCTTTTCAAAAAGGCCAATGGTTACAGCGACCTTGAGATCAGTCAAAAACGCACGGCGATCGAAAACGTTTTAGTTCCAGAAACCACAAACGACCATTTGCAAAGGCTAAGCGACTGCGGTTTTAGCTCGGCCAACAACTGGTACCAGTGCTTTAATTTCTCCTCTATCCTCGCCATCAAGTAAGCGTATTCTCAATGTTTGACTATCAAGAAACTTACCAAGACCTTTTTGCTTTTATGCGTGAGACAAAATTAGCGCGATGGTTGGATTCCTTGGAGCCCTTGCTGAAACACAAGCTCCAAGACAAACCCCATGGAGACCTTAAAAGATGGCTTGACGCCCTCAACTCCCTGCCTGATATCGCCCCCGAAAACGTCAATATAGATCAAGCAAGAGTCGGCGCTGACAGCACCAAATTAATAGCCGAACAACAGCAACAACTTGAGGCCGGCCTGCGTGGCCTGTCTCCTTGGCGCAAAGGGCCATTTGAGCTATTCGGCACACATATCGATACCGAGTGGCGCTCAGACTGGAAATGGGATCGGATCAAAGAGCACATTAGCCCCTTACATAATCGCGTCATTCTCGACGTTGGCTGTGGCTCTGGATATCACTGCTGGCGGATGCTTGGTGATGGCGCAGCGAGAGTGGTCGGCATTGATCCCAGCAATCTATTTTTGATGCAATTTGAAGCCATAAAGAAATACTGCGGCCCTACTGCCCCCATCCACCTGCTGCCCGTTCGCATGGAGGATGTCACGGCTAATTTAGAAGCGTTTGACACCACATTTTCAATGGGCGTGCTTTATCATCGGCGCTCACCTATTGATCATTTGCTAGAACTCAAAGGCACCCTCAGAAAAGGCGGAGAGTTGGTCCTTGAAACACTTGTTACCGATGGCGAACTGGGCTATTCCTTAGTTCCTGAAGACCGCTATTCGATGATGCGAAATGTTTGGTTTATCCCGTCTATACCGACCTTAGAACTCTGGCTAAGGCGCGCCGGATTTTCTGATGTTCGCTGCGTCGAAAACAACGTCACCAGTCTCGAAGAACAGCGTGCAACTGAGTGGATGAGCTTTCAGTCGCTGAAGGATTTCCTAGATCCAGACGACCCATCTAGAACCATTGAAGGCTATCCGGCGCCCAAGCGCGCAACATTTATCGCCCGCAAATAAGGCCCTCAAGACGGCACCGATAGATAGATCATCAGAGCATCATTCGCGAATAAGTTCGCGGCTTAGGTGATCTAATTCACGGTCTTTGGAGTATTCGTTGATACATACTCCACTGAACGTAGCCCGATGAAACACGCTTCTGAACCTTTAACCTACTCCGCCGACGGTGAACCTGATTCACCGATCAAGCAAGCGTATGCTCTGCCAAGGATGACAGTAAAGCAAGAGCAACGCGCCTATCAAAACATGCGTTCATCCAGCCTATCGCAATTAGCCCTGTTAACTGCAGACGCTCACTCTCTGGAGCTTCTGAAAGACATTGTTGAATTGACGGAAGAAGAGGCCAAACGTTATAGCCAAACAATCGACACTGAGCGAACCGCTGCTGCGCTTGATCTTCTGGGTCTCATTGATGCCTTAGAAACCGTCTATTACTTGCAAGAGTCGCAAGGGTTTCGGCAGCGCCAACAACGTTTAAAACGACGACTAGCCGAATGGTCTGTCCCCCATCATATGATCGTTTCCGCTGTATCTCAGTCCTTACGATCAGGTCAGGGCAGAACGCTTAGTCGGTCTAGCGTGCATTACAAAGTTCTTGATGCCCTCAAAACATCGCAGCAGCAGTACCGTGCGCAACGCAACAAACTAACCAATGCCAATCTCAGGCTGGTCTACAGTGTCGCCTTCCGTTTTAGATTTCTGGGTTTACCACATGAAGACCTAGTTCAAGAAGGTAGCTTGGGACTTATGAAAGCGATTGAACGGTATGAACCAGCAAAAGGATTCCTGTTTTCAACCTACGCCTATCGCGTGATAAGTCAATCAATACACAACGCCTTAGATAAACAGACTCACTTAGTTCGAAAGCCTTTCCGCCAGCTCAGAGAAAAGGCAGTTGTCGACAAGGCGCGCATGACGCTAGAACAGCAGTTAGCGCGGCCATTAAGAGGACATGAATTAGAAAAGTGCTTGCCCGCTTCTCTCGAATATACGCAGGCCCACATCGTGGCAAATATAGCGCCCAGCGCCGATACTCAAGACCTGTATACGAGCAGCGTCAACCCAGAAGATCATCAGGCACTGGAATCAAATGCTCAAGACTTCTCAACCCATTTATTAACTCACAAAGCAATACTTGAACATGCGCTTCAGCGCCTAGATCAGCGAACGCAGACGATATTGAGAATGCGGTATGGCTTCGGAACGTCAAAGAGTTACACCTTGAAAGAAATTAGTGAAACGCTTTCTCTGTCAGGAGAACGCGTGCGACAAATCAGCCAAAAAGCAATCGCAAAACTGCAACACGATCTAGACCCTTCGGCTGCAAACGAACCACAAGGATAAACCATGAAAATCATTCAACAAGCCCTTCTAACCTTCTTCGCAAGCATGTTAAGCGCCTGCCTGTTTGCTAGCGAAATCGATACGAAAAAAACAACCAGCACCAACAAACAAGTGGCCGCGCATCCCTGCCAATCATGGCAGCAACAGCCTCTTAAAGCATTGCATAGCAATCGAGACGTGAACCTGTGCCAGTTGACTGCAAACAAAAGCGTGCTCGTCGTAAACACAGCCAGCCATTGCGGTTTTACCAAGCAATTTGGTGGTCTTGAAACGCTACATCAACGCTATTCTGAGCAGCTGACCGTAATCGGCTTTCCCTCTAATGACTTTAACCAAGAAGCAAGCGACAGCCGCAAGATCGCGGACGTCTGTTACAAGAATTTTGGTGTGAGTTTCACGATGACGGAACCGGTAAACGTAACCGGAGAAAATGCGCATCCTCTTTTCAAGCAGCTCGCGACGCAATCTAAAGCGCCGAATTGGAACTTTAATAAATACTTGATAGGCCCAGATGGAAGGCTGGTTCAGCACTTTTCGAGTCGCGACACACCAAACTCGGAAATCGTAACCAGCGCAATTGATCAAACGCTGCTAGCAGTCCAACCATAATTCATCATCAGACTAATAATAATCGGAACCAAGACATGAACCCATATTCTGCCATTATCAATATCACTAACTTAAGACTGCGAACCTTCATTGGCTTTAACCCTGAAGAGCAAGAAAAACAGCAAGACATCATCATCAATGCGGAAATCCACTACCCCGCTGAGGAAGCGTGTGAAGAAGACAATGTAGCGCAAGCGTTGAATTACAAAAATGTGACCAAGAAAATGATCGCACACATCGAAAACGGTCGATTCAAACTGTTGGAAAAACTCGTAAAAGACGCTTTAGATATCTGTGCGGAGCACTCCTCAGTCAGCTTCGCAAAAGTGACTATCGACAAACCTCATGCACTACGATTCGCCGACTCAGTTTCATTGACACTGCAATACGCCAATCCAAATACACTCAAGGAAGCAAGCTAATATGTCCAGTCAAGAAGCAATATTGGTAAGAGATACACTGATCGAAAAAGGTCTGGAGACCCCACTGACGCCCTCACCGCTGAACCCAGAGCAAAAGTATGAACGAATCAAAGGCTTGCTAACAGATGTCGTCGAAACCTTAGGGCTAGACCTAAACGATGATAGCTTAAAAGAAACCCCTCATCGCATCGCAAAAATGTATGTGAATGAGATATTTTCTGGGTTGAACTACGATAACTTCCCGAAGATCTCAGTTATCGACAATAAAATGAGCGTCGATGAAATGGTCAAGGTCAGTAATATCAGCCTAATAAGCACCTGTGAACACCACTTTATTACGATCGACGGTCTGGCAAAAGTTGCATACATTCCGGAGCAAAAGATTATTGGTTTGTCCAAAATCAATCGCATCGTAAAATTCTTCGCGCAACGCCCACAAGTACAAGAACGCTTAACGCAACAAATATTAGTCGCCCTTCAAACACTGCTGGGTACTGAAAACGTCGCGGTGTCTATCGATGCAACGCACTATTGCGTCAAATCCCGCGGAATTATGGATGCAAACTCTGAAACATCGACCACGGCGCTGGGTGGTAGCTTCAAGACCAACCCTCAAACCCGCGCTGAGTTTCTTCAGAACAGCCGTCAACAATGACATCACCCATTTTAATCACCGGTCTTGGACAAAGACTCGGCCTTGCGCTTGCCAAACATCTTCTGAGTCAAGGCATCAGTGTGATTGGTACTTACCGCACGCGCCGAGCCAGTATTGATGACTTAGAAATGCTCGGCGCAAAGGTCTATCAATGTAACTTTTACAAACAAGACCAAGTCGAGACCTTGATCGCTTCGATACTTGATGAGTTCGAATCCCTCAGGGGAATTATCCACAACGCTTCAGAGTGGTTGCCTGATGGTGTTGATCACACAAGCGCGCATCTGAATCAAATGATGACGGTCCACGTTAGTGTGCCCTACCAACTCAATGTTGCACTCGGTCCTTTGCTGAAAGCTTGCCCACAACCATTTGCGGACATTATTCATATCTCAGATTATGTATCGAGCAAAGGTAGCAAGAAACATATCGGCTACGCCGCCAGTAAGGCTGCAATGGACAATATGTCTCTTTCATTTGCGAGCGCCATGGCACCTCGTGTAAAGGTGAATTCAATCGCTCCAGCGCTAATGCTGTTCAATGCCGATGATGACGAAGCCTATCGGAAGAAAGCCCTTTCAAAGTCACTATTCCCTCATGAAGGGGGCGAGCAAGAATTCACTAACGCCGTCGATTTCTTATTGAATAGCCAGTACATAACAGGGCAAGTTATCCACCTAAATGGCGGGAGACATTTGAAGTGAGCGAGATGAGAGTTGAACGTGCAGCGATTGTCGTTGGAGCGAACGGCGCCATCGGCAATGCCATGCTGGAGCGTTTTGAAAGGGATACTTCACTCGACAAAGTGTTTGCCATTAGTAGAACCGCAAGACGATCTAGTGCGGCCGTCTCAGCGTCCAATTCGAAAGTAATATGGCTTGAAAGTGACGCTAGCGAAAATTCGATCGGCAAGGTGTGCAAACATATTAAACAGCACGGGTGCGCTTTAACCCATATCGTTATAGCCACAGGAAAATTACATGACGAGGCCAAATCTGTCGCGCCAGAAAAAAGAATCGATAGCTTAGCTTACGATTCGCTGGCAGAGGTGTTTAGTATCAATACGTTTTTGCCGATGCTCTGGCTTAGCAAGTTCGCGGGGCTGCTTAACCGTAATCAAAAAACCGTCATTAGCGTTCTTTCTGCGCGAGTTGGCAGTATTGCAGACAACCAATTGGGTGGCTGGTATACGTACCGAGGCTCAAAAGCGGCGCTTAACATGATGCTCAAAACCCTCGCTATCGAATTCCAGCGGCGCTACCCTCTCGTAAAACTTATCGCATTCCACCCAGGCACCACTAACAGTAAACTGTCGGAACCTTTTCAAGCGAACGTCCCGCCTGAAAAACTATTCACCCCAGAATTCGTCGCCCAACAACTTTGGACTTTGATGAACAGCGCACCAGTCGATGGCCAACTCAGCTACCAAGACTGGCAACATCAAGACATCGCCTGGTAAGCAGTACACCATTCGCCAAAACCCTAGACTGTCATCCTTCCTTGGTTTTAATAAACCCCTCTTATCACCTTAACCTTACTCTAACGCGCAGCACTTATATTGTGCCGAACTCACCCAAATCTCTTCAATTTGAGAAGCGTTTTTACAAAGAGAATATAGTGTCGAACAACTTTACACAGTACAAAGATTGCTGCGCTTAAGCGATTGTTTTCAATGACATTAATAACAGTGGCGCGCATTGTGCTAATTATTGAGTGCTTTTAGCAGTAGCCAAACCAGCCGCGAGGCTGTGACGGAAAGCCATGGGCCTACATTCTCAATCTTACATAGTAGGCAGCCGGTTGCACTATAACTTATATGACAAACTTGGAATTATTATCATGAAACTTAAAAATCTAACTGCAGTAGCTTGCTTAAGCTTGTTAGGTGCAACAGCCAATGCAGGCATCGTTTCGTTTGACGGCGCAACAAAAAATGGCGGACTTGCTGAAACGGGTACTGCTGGCGGAGCTGGCGCAACATTTAACGGAACAGAACCTGTTGGCCAAACGCTAACGTTCAATGATTTTGTTGTAACGGCCGGTCAATCAAAAGGCTTTAACCTAGCAAAACCTGCTGGCGGAATGTTTGATCTATCTGACAACATTTCTAGTCGTCGGGTTTATCAAGATTGGGGCAATGCTGGTTTGGGTGCGGTAAGCTACTCATCGTTCTCAGGCGACGGCATTGAGTCTAACGTTGGTTCTGGCTCAAACAATGATGAAGTTCTATTTTTTGACTTCGGCATTGACACAATTCTCGATACGGTTTGGTTTAACGGCGGGCACAGAGAGAAAGTTAAATCCGATAATGATGGCAACCTAAAAGACGGTTCTGATGCATTGTTCAATATTTTCGTCAGTACAGATGGCGATAAATACTCAAGCATCTTTGCTGGCGGCCAGCAGCAACCTACAGACCTTGATTTTTTGAGTACAGGTCTTGATTCAGCATATCGCTATTACGCTGTTGCGGCGACAGGCTGGGGCGACCACTCAAGCTATGTTGAAGCGATTGAATACTCTGAAGTGCCTGAGCCAGGTACGCTAGCATTGCTAGGCCTTGGTCTAATGGGACTTGGTTTTGCGCGTCGCAAGACCCAAGCTTAATGATCATTATTAGTTAACATAAAGCCGGAAGCTCCTTCGCCTCCGGCTTTTTTGTATTGCCTTTTTCGTAGAATTATTCGCGTCCCTCACAGTATCTCTTTCAAAGTCGACCTAAACCTCTATAGATCCTACCTTAGGCACCTCGCCTCATCTTGCTGAGCAGCTCTTGTTATAGATCCAGTTAGACAAATACTCCGTATTGTTATTAGGAAACTGAGAAAAGTAACCGTTCTGGTGTGAAACCACACCGCTTCATAAAGTCGCGAAAAACGACTGAACATAACAGCAAAGACCAAGAGGTAATCTGTGAGCCATTACACCCCCCCAAGTCATGACATGTCATTCGTTTTGTTCGACGTGCTGAATGCACAGAAATTAGCAGAACTAGAGGGCTTCGGCGAAGCAACGGAAGAGATGCAACGCGCCATTCTCGAAGAAGCCGGAAAGTTAGCCGAAAACGTTTTACTTCCGATTAACGAGTCAGGTGATCGTGAGGGCTGCAATTATGATCCGGCAACGCATTCGGTAAAAACACCGTCAGGGTTTCCAGAAGCTTATCAAACCTATCAGCAAGGCGGTTGGACAGGCCTCTCTGCAGACCCCGAGTTTGGCGGCCAAGGTCTACCACACTTGTTAAAGATTGTGGTAGACGAAATGTGTTGCTCTAGTAACCTTTCTTTCGGCATGTACCCAGGCTTATCTCATGGAGCAATTGATCTCCTTAGTCAACATGGTACCGACGAGCAAAAGGCTTACTACCTTCCCAAGATGATTGAAGGCATTTGGACGGGCACGATGTGCCTCACTGAGCCACAATGCGGAACCGACTTAGGCTTAATTAGAACCAAAGCCGAACCCAGTGCAGACGGGAGCTATGCCATCTCTGGCACCAAGATTTGGATCACCGGCGGCGAGCATGACTTGTCAGACAACATCATCCACCTCGTACTCGCTAAACTTCCCGATGCACCTCAGGGCAGCAAAGGTATCTCACTATTTGTCGTGCCAAAGTTCCTTGAAGACGGTACTCGAAACGACGCTTTTTGTGGTGGTTTAGAGCACAAAATGGGGATCAAAGCCTCAGCAACCTGTGTCATGAACTTCGAGAGTGCCAAAGGTTGGTTGGTCGGCAACCCGAACGAAGGCTTAAAGTGCATGTTCACCATGATGAATGCGGCACGAATTATGGTCGGCGTCCAGGGCTTAGGCTTGGCTGAAACGGCTTATCAGGTGTCTCTAGCGTTCGCAAAAGAACGTAGACAGAGTCGTTCGATTGCGGGCCCTCAAGAACCCGGAGAAAGTGCTGATGCCATCATCGTTCACCCAGATGTGCGACGCATGCTGCTCAAGCAAAAGGTCTTCACTGAAGGCGCCAGAGCATTAGCTTACTGGGCAGGCTTGCATTTGGATTTAAGCCATTCGCACAGCGATCCTGCAGAGCGAGAACGATCTGACGATTTGTTCCAGCTTCTGACGCCAGTCGTTAAATCCTATCTTACTGACGAAGGCTACTTCAGCAGTGATGCCGGCTTACAGTCAATGGGCGGTTCCGGCTTCACGCAGGACTGGCCCGTCGAGCAGTTAATGCGAGATGGACGAATCGCTCGTATTTACGAAGGAACCAACGGTATACAAGCACTGGATCTGGTCGGACGAAAATTAACGATGAAAGGCGGTCAGCTCGCTCGAACGTATTTCGCAGAACTAAGCAACATGCTAGCAAGCGTCGAAAACCAAGAGCACAAAGACCTGTGCGCCGAGTTTATTTCTGAACTGCACTCAGCGGTCGCTTGGGTCGGCTCCAATGCACCACAAGATCCTGAGCAAGCGGGTGCAGCGGCAACCCCACTTCTCACAATGTTTGCACTAACAAGCCTTGCTGTACTTTGGGCGACCATGGCGCAACAAACCCAAAACGAAGCAACCATTGCGCAGTATCCCGCAGACTTCTTGTCAGGAAAACGCAAAGCTGCTGATCATTTCTATCGACAAAGCTTGCCAGAAATCAGAGCCTTGTCGGAGGATGTGAAAGCAGGAAAAGAAACCTTGATGGCGCTTAGCAACGCCGAATTTTAATTCGTCACACAAAGCGTTAAACGAAAAAAAGCGAATGGCTAATCCAGCCATTCGCTTTTTTCGTTCTTTATATCAACAATGAGCGATCAAAAATACCAACAACGCCCCATCAAACAATCATGTCGTCATTGATTGCTTACGCACCTTAACGCCTAAGCAAAAGGGTGACGCAATACAATCGTTTCATTGCGATCAGGACCCGTCGAAATAATATCAATGGGCGCCTCAACTTTTTCTTCTAAATAACGAATGTAGCTCCGCGCGTTTTCTGGCAGCTCTTCCAAGGTTTTCGCGCCAAGTGTACTTTCAGTCCACCCTGGCAAGGTTTCAAAAACCGGTTCAATATCGTCGTAACCAGCGCCATCTAAAGGCGGCCGTTCGATAGCGCCATTTTTAGTCTTGTACCCAACACATACCTGAATTTCCTCAAGACCATCCAGTACGTCAAGTTTGGTCAAACAAATTCCAGACACACTATTTATTTGAATCGCGTGACGCAAACCAACTGCATCAAACCAGCCACATCTGCGAGGACGCCCCGTTGTCGCACCAAACTCATGGCCTTTCTCAGCCAAGTGTTTGCCTGAATCGTTAAACAATTCTGTCGGGAATGGGCCAGAACCAACACGGGTGGTATATGCTTTCGTAATTCCCAACACGTAGTCCAAATACAAAGGACCAAAGCCGCTTCCTGTCGCTGTGCCACCAGCCGTGGTGTTTGAAGACGTTACGAATGGATATGTACCATGGTCGATGTCTAACAAAGACCCCTGCGCCCCCTCGAACAAAATGTTGTCGCCATTCTTACGGTAGGTATGCAATTCATCGGTTACATCAACCGCTAACGGCAAAATTATCTTCGCCATTTCAAGCGTTTCTTCAAGCGTTTTCTGATAGTCAATTGGCTCAACTTTGTAGAAATTTTCTAGTACGAAGTTGTGGTATTCCATGATTTCTTTCAGCATTTCAGCAAAACGCTCTGGACATGCTAAGTCGCCCAAACGCAAACCACGCCGCGCTACCTTGTCTTCATATGCAGGCCCAATTCCGCGGCCAGTTGTACCAATCTTGTCTTTACCTTTTTTGATTTCACGAGCCTGATCTAGGGCAACGTGGTAAGGCAAGATTAAAGGGCACGCCAAACTAAGCTTGAGGCGCTCTTTAACGGGAACACCTCGATCCTCGAGCTCCTTCATTTCTTTTAGCAACGCATCTGGCGCTAGCACAACGCCATTACCAATCAAGCAGGTTACGTTGTCACGCAATATACCTGAAGGAATCAAGTGCAATACGGTTTTTTCACCGTCAATAACGAGTGTGTGCCCTGCATTGTGCCCACCCTGAAATCGCGCAACGGCAGCGACCTGATCTGTTAGCAAATCAACGATTTTGCCTTTTCCTTCGTCACCCCATTGAGTGCCCAAAATGACAACGTTCTTACCCATAATTTCTCATCTCTTAATTGAGCTTTCGCCCATCAACCGCTCAGTCACTGTTATCCAGTTTACCGGCACACCATAATAAATTCTTTAATCACAGAGCAATGACTTTCCAGTCCTCTCCGTTTTTACATAACTCGAAACGACAGCCATAATTTGAGTTATCTTGAGCGCTCAAACGCTGAATGACGCGTCGCGTAGCGCGCAACTGTTTAACTGCGCCTAGCAAGTCAGCTGACACACCATATGGTGCAACGACATCTTCACTTGCTTGTCTTACTTGTAGGCCTGAGACGCGCGCCAAGGCCTTGAGGTCTGCGCTAAATCCTGTCGCGGGGCGAGATTCACCAAACTCTTTGCCAATGTCGTCATAGCGACCACCCTTGGCAAGCGCGTAACCGTAACTCGGCGTATAAGCAGCGAACATGACACCCGTATGGTAGCTGTATCCGCGCAACTCGCAAAAATCAAAGCCAATTTCTACATGAGGGAAACGCTGTTGAAGCTGTACCTTAATGGCGTCTAGATCATCAATTGCTGACATGACAACCGCGTTATTAGAAAGCTTTAGCTGCGCAACACTTTCTCGTATTTTTTCTAACGCCCCTGTACCACCGCTAAGTTCGGCAATATCACGAATCGTTCTAACAATTTCTCCGCCTTCGGCAACATGTTCGGCCAAGGCGCTTAATTCAGGCAGCGACTTTCTGCTTAGCGAATCAAAGAGAGTGCTTTGATCTTTTGCACTAAGCCCAGATGTCTCCACTAGGCCGCGATAAATACCCACATGTGCTAGATCAATATGCAGCTCGTTAACGCCAGCTAGCGCTAAGGTTTCGACCATTAGCGAAATAACTTCCATATCAGCTGCCGCACTCGCTTCGCCAAAAAGCTCACAACCCAGCTGCAACGGGCTGCGGCTGGTCATGGTATGTGCAGGCCGCGTATGTAGAACGTTATCGGCATAGCAAAGGCGACTAACACCTGTGCTTTTCAAAAGGTGCGAATCGATGCGCGCTACTTGCGGTGTAATATCACCCCGCAAACCCATCATACGCCCTGTTAGTTGGTCAGTAACTTTAAACGTCTGTAGCTCTAGGTCATTGCCAGTACCGGTCAATAATGACTCCAAATACTCGATCAAGGGCGGTGTCACTAACTCATACCCGTAGCTCGAAAAAAGATCTAACAACGAACGGCGCAAGAGCTCAACCGACCATGCTTCTGGCGGCAGTAACTCGTCCACTCCATCAGGCAACAACCAACGATTTATTCCACTCATATAGTCCAACTCATATAGTCCAACTCATATTGCTTAATTCAACATACCAATTCATTTTTCACTACCAACAAGGCAGATGAGTTTCATTTAACGCACTAGATAAAGAGACAACGCGCCAATCAACATACTCGCCAGTCCCATCATTCTCATGCTTCGGCTATCGATATCCGCCAACTTTTTAACGACGTTTTTCCAACGATCCGGATACAAAAAAGGAATCATCCCCTCCAATATCAGCATTAGGCAAAACGCTGTCATTAATTCTTGCCACATACGGTCAGCCTAAATGCGTTAAATTGAGCACAAGAAAGTCAAAATCGACTTGGCTTTGGCCAAAAAGAACGCGATTTTACCTCTTTATCCCGAACAAAAAAACCGCCTTTTTTTCAGGCAACAAAAAAGCGCCAATACCGAGATAAAGGCGCTTTTACGCTTTGTTGCGTAACTACTTGCCAGTTGGGCTTTTCATGTACTTGAAAAAGTCGCTGTCTGGTTTTAGTAATAACACATCATCTTGACCAGAAAATGTTTCCGTATACGCCTTAAGGCTGCGCGTAAACGAATAAAACTCTTTATTCCGATTGTAAGCTTCCGCATAAGTATTGGCTGCGATCGCATCACCTTCACCACGAGTCTGTTCCGCCTCACGATATGCCTCGGCGAGTAGAACTGTCTTTTGACGATCAGCATCAGCTCGAATACCTTCCGCAAGTTCTTTACCTTGCGAACGCGTTTCGCGCGCTTCACGCTCTCGCTCCGTAGACATACGTCGATAAACGTTCTTACTTAGATCTTCCGGTAAGTCGATGCCTTTAACCCGCACATCTAATACCTCGATCCCAAACTCACCCAGCGTTTGTTCATTAAGTTTACTAGTGATGACAGACATCAATTGATCTCGCTCACCCGACACAACTTCCGTCAAGCTGCGCGCCGCGAACTCGTCACGCAAGCCCTTGTTGGTAGAGTTAGACAGCAATGTCGTTGCCTGCCAACGATTACCAGCTGTTGCTTTATAGAACGTTTTTACATCAGAGATCTTCCATTTAATGAAAGAGTCAACAATAACGAACTTTTTACCCACCGTCAGAAAACGCTCTGGTGGTGTATCAAGCGTTAGAATCCGCGCATCAAATTTTCTGATATTCTGCACGAAAGGCATTTTAAAATGCCATCCCGGCTCAATGTCAGTTTGTACGATTTCACCGAACTGAAGTTTGATTGCAATTTCAGTTTCGTTAACCGTGTACAAAGAAGACGAGACGATACCTAGCCCCAACAGCAAAGCAATAACAACGATTAATCCTGACTTATTCATTATCTGCTCTCCCTTGAAGTACGGGCATTTCGAGCTCTAAGCTCCTCAATAACCTGGTCTGCAATATTCGAGACATCTTGGTCTGCGGCAGAGTCAGCGCTGGTGTTTTGGCGACGTTGCATTATTTGATCCAAAGGCAGGTACATCATGTTATTGCCCCCCTCAACGTCTACCAACACCTTACTGCTGTTGCTATAAACTGATGAAATTGCATCAAGGTATAGACGCTCACGTGTGACTTCAGGCGCCTTATCATACTCGACTAAAAGCTTCTTAAAACGGACCGCTTGACCTGTTGCACGAGCAATAACTTGCTCCTTATACGCATTCGCTTCTTCCAGCATACGCTGAGAAGCACCACGCGCCTCAGGAACAACGGTATTCGCATAAGCTTGCGCTTCGTTCACAAAACGCTCTTTATCAAGGTTTGCTTTTTGAACGTCATCAAACGCCGCTTGAACAGCAGCTGGAGCGCGCGCTTCTTTAACGTTAACAATACTAACGTTAATCCCTGTTTGATAAGTATTCATGTATTCCTGCAAACGTGAACGAACGTTGTCCGCTAATAAGCGACGGCCATCAGTCATGATGGGGTTCAAATCAGTACTACCCACTTCATGCCGCAGTGCCGATTCAGCTGCATGGCGCAAACTTCCTTCAGGGTTTTCTACCCTAAGCGCAAACGCTACCGGGTCTGAAACCGTATACTGGACGTTCAGCTCAACCTCAACGACGTTTTCATCTTGAGTTAGCATTTCCTGCTTCAATTCAGCATTACGAACGTTAGTCGTATTGACAGGAGTCACTTTCTCGAAAATCGGGATGACAAATTGCAGCCCTGGGTCCAGCGTTCGATTGTATTTACCCAACTGGAGCACGACACCTCGCTCCTGTTCATCGATGGTATACACAGACTTGAAACCGAGAAAAACAATCAGTAGAACGACCAAAATTAGCGCAACACCGCCAAAGCTCTGTCCGTTACTATTGTCACCGCTGTTACCGCCACCAGAACCCGAACCGAACAAACCGTTAAGTTTATTCAGCAATTGCTTCAAGGCTTCGTCTAAATCAGGTGGCCCCTGATTTCCACGATTATTGTTGCCCCACGGATCTTTACCGTTCTGGTTTCCACCCGGCTCATTCCAGGCCATAAAATACTCCGTCAATTGTTAGAAATTTGATTGGCGGGTTACCGCCTGAAGACACCGAACCCTCACGACCAAGTTCAAATAAAACTCGGTTTCGCAAGATTCGCTATTCTGTTAAGTAAGGGCGGTCGCCCCAATTACAAGGCCCACATCTTATTGTTGTTCGACTAGTTGGGCAAGGGAATTATAGAAAAAGGCTTGCGCACCAGAACATAGCATTCAATCCGCACTAGCATGCATATAATGCTGAACCTCGTTCAAGCCTTCTCGGTAGCTGACTAGGGGGCGAAAGCCAAGCACTGCGACGGTTTTTTTCATCGAAATATCATGTGCAGAGCCAACTAGATTTAACGCTTCTTGAGTTAACGGAGGTCTAGATGTCACACCAAACAAGCGATAACTGTTTTCAAGCGCGAGTGACATTGAGCTCGCAACAAAAAAGGGTAACGACCTCGGCCTCGGCGCACCAATCAACTTCGCCAAATCTCCCGTATACTGCTTCCATGTCACGACCTCTTCTTCACCAGCATTAAACACTTGCCCCGCCTGCCCAGACGCTCGAGCGACGCGCACTAGAATATCGACAACATTATCTACATGCACCAGTCCGGCATTAAAGTCTCCGCCGCCGATCAAGGCAGGGACACCCCGCTTCAACTCCCGACACAACTCCTCTACCCAAGGCTTAGAGCCTGCACCATAAACGTTGGCGGGTCGCACAATGCGCACATCTAGCCCCTTCTGCAAATACGCTTGAGCTAACTTCTCCTGAGCTTGTTTTGATTCACTATAAGGGCCAAAAGTGTTCCCTAGCGAACACCCTTCATGGCAAGTTCCCTCGCCTATCTGCTGGCCATAAACAACAATACTAGATGCCAACACGACTGTCGGGTTTTCGCCTCCCTCCTGGCCCGCGCGGAAGACATTATCAGTGCCATCTACAGTTACACGACGATGTAGATCAGCCGCCCCCCAGTCACCTACCATCGCGGCAAGATGAAAAACGGTCTTCACGCCCGACATAGCCTGGAACACATCCTCGTAATCCGTCACATCACCTTTGACCCACCTTAAGCTAGAGGAATCCGCCAACGCTTCGGGACAGGCGATAATATCGAACGCAACTACCTCAACGTCTATTTCCAGCAAATAATTGACCAAACGTCGGCCAATAAATCCCGCTGCCCCCGTTACGAATACGGGGGATTTAAGCTTAGTAAGACGGGCTTTCTTAAACATTTTTGACATATTTTCTCTTTGTTATTTTTGATTTCTGCCGACGCTGGCAAGGGGGCCACGAGACACGAACTTAGTGAATACCGTGCTTGCGCTGCTGTTGTTTTTTTCGTCCAGCTTTCCCAAGCTGCTCAGACAGCATAAATGAAATTTTAGGGAACGCACTACCCATTTTAGCCAACATACCGCGCGTAGAGGGCAGCACAACCTCTAGGGTTTTCTTTTGCAGGGCGTCATGGAACACGGCGTCCGCAATATCTTCAACAGTCAGGGTTTGAGAGCCCGAAAACGTCAGCGCAGCCTCCTCATAATCTTCCTGCAAAGTAAGCATAGGTGTTTCTATGGCATCAGGACAGATCACCGTAACATTGACCCCAACTGGCTTAAGCTCTTGAGCTAAGGCGAGCGTAAATCCGCGCACGGCAAACTTCGAGGCACTATACAAGGCAATACCAGGGATCGGAGCGATACCGGCCAACGATGCTATATTTATAATGTGCCCAGAGCCCGCTTTTGTCATCTCCTGACTCGCAAACTTACTGCCGTACATTAAACCCTTTACATTGATATCTATATGGCGGTCGATCTGCTCAAAAGGCGTTTCCGATATCTTGCCCGGTAATAAATAACCAGCAACATTACAGACGATATCGACGCTACCCCACTTCTCTGTCACATCATCCCAGAGCGTTTTCCACTGCGCCTTCTTCGTCACATCTAACTTGCGCACCCAAACCCGCTCTTTGCTCCAGCCCTTATCTTTCTGATGGCGCTTTAACTGATCAAGATTGACATCCGTCGCCACCACCCGATGACCCAATGCGGCAAACCGTTCCGTTAAATGCAAGCCAACTCCGCTCGCACTGCCAGTCAAAAACACTACCTTCTGATTCATACCCGTTTCCTTAAATTTATTTGGCTCAGGTTCATATTATTCAGGTTCAATAAGGATTTAAGTGACTGCCCCAAATTTCAATTCACCAAATGAGTAAGTCGGCTTAAGACCAGGAAATGCCCAATAAGGCGTTAGCTCTGAGGATGGCACAAAATTACAAAATTCGGGCTGGTCCTTTCTTGGACCCGCGATCGTTTTTTCAACCACCATAGAAATATACTGATCGAGAGAGTCTTCTAGCGTGTTGCCGTTTAGTATTACCTCCATTCCGGTTGCTTTCGCGTAGTCACGAACCCCAGGAATGTTCGAATGCTCTGGAGAATAACTATCAGCACTGACGCCGTTCTCACTGGTCACTAACAAACCTTCGGGCGTATGCGCGACCAAGGAATGATTCCCCTCCGTATGGCCAGGTGTCCGAACTAGCGCGACACTCGCGCCCAGCCTGACGCTGTTCTCAAGCAATATAACACGCTCGGCAGGCACTCCATCTATTCCATGAGGGCAATACCAATCTCGCTGCTGCGGCAATAACGATGTTGTCGAGTCCCACTCCTGCTTCATGATTAGCAAACGTGCATTCGGGAAATAACCCGGCTTTTTATCGTCACCCAACCACTTTCGAATATCTTGCGTGTGCAAATGGTCATAAGAAATGTAATCAACCTGCTCTGGCGCAATACCGGCGTCAGCAAGCGCTTTTTCTACCGAGCTCTCGACCGGCGCTAGAAAACTACTGACCATCGGAGAGAGCGCGCCGTATTTATCGATCATACGCTTAAAGTATGGTGTTTCTCTGTTCGCCTCATAGTCAGACGGCGAAAACAGCAGCGTCTTGACGCTTCCTGCAACCGAGAACTGAACAATAAACAAGCGGTTAACGATATGCATGAAGGGCGATTTAACCGTGTTTGCATTTAGCAAACCATACTTGGTTGGATACGGAGCGCGAATCAAGCTAACGGTCTGGTAATAGCTTACTTGCTGGTCGTCATTCAATATTTGCTCTCGAAGCGCTAGTGCTGCCTCACGTGCTTTTTCCAAGCGCATCGACGGAAGGACACTATGTCGAGAATTATCAAGGTCTGGCAGCTGCGCAAACCCAAGCTCTTCAAGCTCTGCTTCAGTTGCTGCATTGTAGGGTGCTCTTACTTGTTGGTTCATGATTTCATCTTCTGGCCAAGTGACAATAATCTTTATTGAACCATCGTTCATTTACTAAATGCAAGTCTCGCTACAACGAAATCTAAATAAGCTTCTCAACAATCAAATCTATTTGCTGACGAATATCTAAAGGGGTAGCAGAGGCTGGCAGCTTGTCAGCCCAATGACCCTGACTAACTGTATCTGTGTCTAAGGAAAGGTAAGGCCATGCTGTAGACTGACTCATCAAAATTAAACCGTGTAAGGAATTTACAAACAAAACAAAGAGCGCATCAACCTGCCCTGCTTGGCTAAGTTGCTCTTTGTCTTGTAGGGCATTTTCAAAATGCTGACGAAATAAAGCAATCGCTCGCAACGCGGACACCAGCTCCTGTTTCGCAAGATCTTCGGTTTGTGTTCCTAAGAAGTGCGCAAATACTTTTGGCGGGCTCGTTACCAATTTGTAGAGATCAAAGTGCGAGACCGCATAAGCATAATACGCATCGAGCATGGCCCTAAATGTGTCCCTTGGTGCCGAGTTTTTTAATTTGCCTAAGTCCATTGCCTCTGTGATGTGCGCGTAGAGTCCATCAAAATAATGAATTTCGAGCGTTAAAAAGAGCTCATCTTTACTCGGGAAAAAATGATACAACTTACCCACTGACATGCCTGACGACTCAGCCAAACGCTTCATTGTCATCGATTCGAAGCCCTGGCTTTGAATCAAGTTCACGGCCGCTGAAATAATATGCGGCAGCACTTCTTCGGGGTTAGGTTTAGGCCGAGCCATTTAAATTCCTATATTTACTTCAGTTCGAATATCGCCAGAAACGACACAAAAAAAAGCCAAGCGCTTGGCTTGGCTTTTTACAACAAAAAATACCTAATCGACAATTGTTATTGTTTCAGTATGACCTAAAACTGTATTCGTTAGCTGCAACGTTACCGGGCTCGCCGTAATCGCGGATACTGTTGCAGAGCCATCAGCATTTGGAACTAACGTCGCCGTACCTCCAGTAATCGCCCATGCATAGTCTCCTGCAGCATACTCAGTTGTTGTCCAACGAGTCGCTGGCATGAATGTGCTCACTTCAGAAAGTTCCGCCGCATCGAAAGACAAGTACTCACCATTCGGACCGGTAATCTCGACCAAAGATGCTAAAACCTCTTCTGGCGTTCCTGTAGCAGCATCATCCAGTTCATCCCAAGCAGTAGTGATGGTTTGTTCGAATGATGCAGAGTTGGACGACAGAACACTAATATGGTCGCCAATTCTTGGTACAAAAGCGAAGCGATAAATGTGTTGATTGCTAATATCCAAACGCGCTGCAATCGCGTCAGCCTGATTCTGAATCAGTGCATCAGCAAAAACGTAGTCGCCAGCATCAAGGTTAATATTCGTAACCGTCTCAGCATTTTCGGCCAAATTAGTATAGGTTTCGCCATCTTCATCATCACCCACAACATAGTAAATAACCGGCTTATAAAGCTTCTCAGTTCCACCGGCATCAAGCACATCTATACTTTGCGACTGAATACCTTCTACCATTAGCTCGGTTGTCATTTCACCATATGAGTCAGCACCAGACGAAAAAATGACCATCTGACTTAGCTGTACGCCGTCATTACTAATCACGTCGAACAGGTCATTAAAAGGTAGTCCGCCAAAACTATAGTCGTCCGTCGTGTAACGACCCACAATCTCTACAACCGCCCTGTGAAGGTTACTAGTTCTCCTAAGCGCGCCACTGTTGTTGCGGGTTACCACGGCATCCAGTGCAGTTTCAATTGTCGCGGCGTTACTGGTAAAGCCACCTGTCAAATCTTCGACGTCGCGACCAAATGCCCAAACAACAAATACTTGATTCGCGATAGTCTCATCAGCACTCGCCTGAGCGGCAGCCACATAATCTTTCGCCTCATCAACTAACGCTGCCATATCAACGTGAGACATACTTCCACTTACATCAAATACTAACGCTGTCGTTAACAGAACCTCATTCCCAAGAACTTTCTGCATTAAGGGGAAGCTTTCATTATCATCAACGACGATATCATTAACTGTCACCGTAAAGTCGGCAGTAACTGCCAAATCGGTTGACGCCAAATTACTCGTCGTTACTGGGTTAATCGTATACTCTTTAATGTAAGGATTTAATGTAAAACCCTGATACAACCCACCGTTATCTTCACCGGCATAATCATCTGAGGCCTCAAATACGGCTAAGCTATCAAAGCTATAAGGATTTGTGCCCCCGGACGTTGAGCCACCCGTGCTGCCGCCTGTACTGCCACCAGTGCTTCCTGTTCCACCAGTCGTTCCGCCAGTAGAGCCACCAGACGAACCGCCACCGAGATCTCCGCCGCTGCCACCACCAATATTAACGTCGCCGTCACTGCCGCCGCCACAACCGGCCAGTAGTAGAGCTGAAAGGCTCAATGCGCCGACAAAATTCGATCGAAATGACATATCTGTTTTCCCTTAAATTAAATTCTAAAACGAGCACTCCCCCAACCGCCGTCGAGAGAGGAACAACCACGTATAAAATTTAGTATAGACAATATTTCAGGATAAAAAGAAAACGCAGTATTTTTGAGGCCTAGCGCATTAAATCGCTAGCATTCGCAAGAAAAAAGACGCTTATCTGTGGTTAGAACACGTTAAGAAATAAGCTCAAGCTCATCTGGGTTCAAACCCGACATGCGCACAAGACGATCATAATCCGCTTTTTGTAATCGAAGCGACAAAGATGTCATACCCTGCTCATTCGTTGACTCACTTTGTACTGCATTTTGCTCGTACAACAACGCCCTTAGCTTGCCGCCAGCATGCGGTAAAACTAGATCGCCATGAACCAATTCCTCGCCTAATAGCTCTGCAATCGCGTCATAGAGGAGGTCTAGCCCGAGGCCAGCCTGCGCTGATACCCAAACCCTCTGAGGAACGCCGTCTTCATCTCTATCCAGACGAGGTTCGCGATCTTCTAGTAAATCGAGTTTATTATAGACTTTAAGGACGGGAATCGTGTCAGCCCCTATTTCGGCTAATACGTGATTCACTTGTTCGATATTGTCTCGACGGTCAGGGTCATTGCAATCAATGACGTGTATCAACAGCGTCGCGTTACAGGTTTCTTCTAGGGTGGCCCTAAACGCATCGACAAGCTTGTGCGGCAAATGTCGAATAAAGCCTACCGTATCAACCAGAATCGCCGGCCCAACATCGGGCAGATCAATGCGCCTGAGCGTTGGGTCTAGCGTTGCAAACAATTGATCGGCGGCGTAAACACCTGACTGAGTAACCGTATTGAATAAGGTCGATTTACCCGCGTTGGTATAACCCACCAAAGAAACAGTTGGAATATCAGCACGCATTCGCGCCTTTCGCCCTTGGTCACGCTGTTTCTTAACTTTGTCTAGACGAGCTGAGATTGTCTTGATGCGAGCACGCAACAATCGACGATCACTTTCCAGCTGAGTTTCGCCCGGCCCGCGAAGGCCGATACCACCCTTTTGGCGTTCCAGGTGAGTCCAGCCGCGAATCAATCGCGTAGACATGTATTCCAACTGAGCCAACTCTACCTGCAGCTTTCCTTCATGTGTCCGCGCACGCTGCGCAAAGATGTCTAGGATAATGCCGGTGCGATCAATCACCCGACATTCCAACGCAGCCTCTAAATTTCGTTGCTGGCTTGGAGACAGTGCATGATTGAAAAGTACGACATCGGCTTCATGAAGCTGTTTCGAGGCTTCAACCTCTTCAAGCTTGCCCGTACCGATAAAGTATTTAGGGGTTGGAAAGTGACGAGAGCCAACAACTAAATCCACCATTTCTACACCGGCAGATTTTACTAGCTCTTTGAACTCGTTAGGATCTTCGCGCTCATCTTCAGCGCTAAAGTCGATGTGAACCAAGATAGCCCGTTCACCCGCGTCGGGTCTATCAAACACGTTTGTTAATCACCTCATGTTGATTAACGCTACCTTGGTTGTTAACTAAAACAATGCATTGCAACAAATTAACCGTTCCCTTCCTGCTCTTCAGCAGTCGGAATACGCACGTTTCGCGCCGGAACGACTGTCGAAATAGCATGCTTATAAACCATCTGACTAACCGTATTTTTAAGTAAGATGACAAATTGATCAAAGGACTCAATTTGTCCTTGCAGCTTAATTCCATTTACTAGAAAGATGGATACTGGAATGCGCTCTTTTCTTAAGGCATTCAAATATGGATCCTGCAGTGACTGGCCCTTTGACATGTTGTTATCTCCTGGTAACTAAGTAATTATCTTTTTTGGCGAGGCTTATACACTGCCCCACTCTCTAATATTTCGAGTGCCGTACCGGTAACAAAACTCTATGACGCGCCCTGTCTTCTTAACATCACGTCGACTCCGTTACCCTTATGATGTGGCATCTTTGATGATTTTCAACGCTTTAGCAAAGTTTTTTTTATCTTCGGTGTACAGCCAAGTCAAATCGGGCCAACTGCGCAACCATGTGAGCTGCCGTTTTGCCAGCTGCCGAGTCGCGATAACCCCACGCTCAACCATTTCGTCATACGTTAATTTGCCCTGAAGATGCTCCCACGCCTGACGATATCCTACACAGCGCATCGATGACATTGACTCATCAACTTTACCTGAATGAAAAAACCCATTCATTTCCTCTAAAAAACCATGCTCCAACATCAACTCAAAACGCAAGCGAATACGATCGTGCAAGTCCGTGCGTTTTTCCGGCGCTATGGCCATACAAATCAAGCGATAAGGAATCGGTGGCAACGCGCCATCTTGCTTAGTGTAATCTGAAATAGCGCCTTTTCCACTCTCACTTTGCGCTCGCCAAAACTCAGTTAGCGTCTTACCACTTACCAAATACACCTCAAGCGCTCGCTGCAAACGTTGCGAATCCGTTGATTTGATGCGCGCAGCGGACTCCGGGTCCACCTCTTGCAGCTGCTGATGCACGCTTTCCCATCCTTTTTCTGCCGCCTGCTCCGAGATCTTTGCTCGAATGCTCGCGTCAGCAGAAGGCAGCGCAGCAATCCCATCTCTAAGAACACGGAAATACATCATGGTTCCCCCAACTAACAAAGGAATGTTGCCACGCTGAGTGATCGCCGCCATTTCAAGCAATACATCGTCATAAAATTGCGCGACAGAATAGCTCTGCCAAGGCTCGATGATATCGACCAATGCATGGGGAGCTGCTGCTAAAACTTCCGGTTCAGGTTTAGCCGTTCCAATATCCATACCTTTGTATATCAACGCAGAGTCAACGCTTATTAGCTCGACTGGCAATGCTGCTTTAAGCGCCACAGCTAGATCTGTTTTTCCCGAAGCCGTCGGACCCATCAAAAAAATCGCGGGTGGCAACGTCGCCATATCGAGAGCCGAAGCTTGCTGATCAGCGCTCATCTCAACGACCACGCAAAAATAGTTTATCTAGCTCTGACATCGACATAGCCGCCCACGTTGGCCGACCGTGATTACACTGCCCACTGCGCTCAGTCTCTTCCATATCTCGCAATAAGGCATTCATCTCTGGGTGGGTTAGCTCTCTATTAGCCCTTACGGAACCGTGACAGGCCATCGATGACATCAACTCATTCGCACGCGCCTCAACTTGGTCAGAATACCCATGCTCAATCATATCGCTCAGCACATCCCGAACCAACTGATCCACATCGACCCCTTGCAGTAAAACTGGCACCTCTCTCACCACCAAGCTTTCTGGCCCACTGCGCTCAACCCCTAAGCCAAAACGCTGGAGCGGCTCAACACACTCTTCAGCAATGTTTGCCTCTTTCTGACTCACCGCCAAGCTCATAGGAACTAAAAGAGGCTGCGACTGAATACCCTGACTATAAAAGTCCTGCTTCATTCGCTCATACGTCACTCGTTCGTGCGCCGCATGCATGTCCACCACAATCAGGCCCGACTTATTCTGCGCAAGAATATATATACCGTGCAGCTGCGCTACAGCAAAACCCAAGGGGTAATCCTTAGCGGGATCAGTACCAATAAAACCGCCAGCCAGTCCACCCTCGGTGAACACATTGCTCTGCGCATTCCCTTGCGCAGAATATAGCTGACCATAAGCCGGCATCGACTCGCGAACACCCGCAGCTGAAGACAAAGGCGCCAACGACATTGCGCCTTGAGAGCCTTCTGATGGCATGGTGGCTAACATAGAAGACCCGGCCGCAGGCATAACCCCCGAATAAGGGGAGCCCACTTGAGCGCCTTCAAACTCATTTGCGCCTTCGACTATCCCTTCCTGCGTTACAGGTCGTACGTCAGCCAAGGCCTTATGAAGACTTCGAAAGATAAAGTCATGCACTAAACGCCCATCGCGAAAACGAACTTCATGCTTGGTTGGGTGCACGTTTACGTCAACCAAAGCAGGATCTAGCTCTAGGTACAAAACAAACGCCGGATGCCGACCATGATATAAGACATCCCGGTACGCTTGTTTCACTGCATGAGTCACCAGGCGATCTCGAATCACTCGGCCATTCACATAAAAATATTGAAGGTCTGCCTGACTTCGCGAGAACGTCGGCAATGCGACCCAACCCCAAAGCTTAAGCCCTGACGCTTCGACATCTATTTCGACAGCGTTTTCCATAAAAGGGCGACCACACAGTGAAGCGATTCGCTGCTCTTTATCACGTATCGTTGGCGCGGGGCGGAGCATATGTACCGCCTTGCCGTTATGCCCCAATTCAAAGCTCACATCAAAACGACTGAGCGCTTGGCGCTTTACCACCTCTTCCAGGTGATTAAACTCGGTCTTCTCTGTCCGAAGAAACTTTCGGCGGGCGGGCGTATTGAAAAACAGGTCTCGGACTTCGACGGTTGTTCCGCGATTATGTGCAGTTGGGCTCAGATTGGCCTGCATGTCACGACCTTCCGTTTCAGCCAACCAAGCTTGCTCGGCATCTTCCGTTCTTGAGCTCAGCTTCAAGCGGGAGACCGACGAGATACTCGCCAAGGCTTCACCACGAAAACCAAGCGTCGCAACGGCTTCTAAGTCGTCTAAAGAGGTAATCTTACTGGTTGCATGACGACTCAGAGACAAGGGCAAGTCATCCTTCGACATCCCCTCGCCATCATCCCGAATCATAATGCGTTTAACACCACCATTGTCCACTTGAATCTGAACTTTGCGCGCGCCAGCGTCTAGCGCGTTCTCAAGCAGCTCTTTCACCACAGAGGCAGGTCGTTCGACCACCTCACCTGCAGCAATTTGGTTGGCTAAACGTGCGGAAAGCTTATGAATACGAGACATAACAAAGAAAAATCCGAGTAGAAAAATACGCGCATATTCTTATTCAGGAGTACGACTAAGGCAAGAAAGAATTCCCGACGAGGGTAGAAACTAAAGAATAAGCCCCCTCGATTTTGAGGCGCGCTGTAAAAATCAAGCCGCGCCAGTGAGTCGGCTGGCCATAGATGCCTTTACGACGTTGGCACTCGCAAACGCTGACCAACTCTTAGCTTATCTGAACGTAAATCGTTCAAGCTGCGCAAGCGACTAATGGACACCGCATTCTTCGCAGCAATATGCGACAGCGTATCACCCTTGCGAACAACGTAAGAACCCAAACCGGCGACCGAAGGGCTGCCTTGCTGACGGGACGCTAAGTAACTGCCCGGCGGCGGCGTCGATTCAAAATGTTTCGAAACCCCCGTCGCAATCGATTTAGCAATGGAGCGCTGATACTTGCGCGTGTTTAGACGGCGAGACTCAGCAGGATTAGAGATAAAACCCGTTTCGACTAAAATGGAGGGAATGTCTGGTGACTTCAACACGACAAAACCGGCTTGCTGCACCCGACGTTTGTGCAGACGCGACACCTTACCTAACGACTTCAGCACATGATCACCAACACCTAGACTCGCCTTAAGGCTCGCAGTTGAGGATAAATCGAGCAACACACCTGCCAACACATCATCTTTACCGCCAAGACTCACGCCACCAACGCCACCAATCAAATCGGCTGCATTTTCGCGCTTAGCTAACCAACGCGCCGTCTCACTCGTCGCGCCACTATTCGACAAAGCGAACACAGATGCGCCATTTGCCTGCGCTTTATTGAACGCATCTGCATGGACAGATACCAACAAATCGGCGTTATGATCACGTGCTATCTGGGTTCGTTTTCGTAGCTGGATATAGTAGTCGCGGTCCCGTGTCAGCCTGGCACTAAACCCTTTCTTTGCATTGATCTGAGCCACCAACTCCTTTGAAATAGCCAGTACTACATCTTTCTCGAAAATTCGACCGGGGCCAATTGCGCCAGGGTCTTCACCACCATGTCCCGGATCAACAACAATCACGACATCTCGTTTGCCACCGACTGGAGAAAAAACTTTAGGCTTCGCTGACGCTTTGCTTTTTTTCTTTTTATCATATAAATCAACAACTAAACGATTCCCATACTGCTCATTGGGCTTCAATAAAAAGCTGCGCGGACTAACCGCCCCAGCTAAATCTAAAACGACGCGTAGATCGCCACCGTTACGTCGAGCACTGCGAATCCCCTTAATTGGAGAGCCTTTGATATCCAGCTTATCGAAACGGGCTTTATTCGTGGTACCACTCAAATCGACAACAATGCGGTCGGGAGACTTTAAAACCATCACCTTATGCTTAACAGCGCCGGAGACTTCCAGCACTAAGCGAGAATGGTCAGGCGCATTCCAAATACGCGCATTTTCAATCGCGATAGATCCTGCTGCAGAAAGACTCGACAACAGGCATAGCGACAAAATCAATGCGACTGCCCTAGCACTACTGCAAAAATAACGAAGATTATAAATACCTAACACCCTCAACATTACAACTGTCCGCTTACGTGCTCAGCGGACTTAAAAGCCCCTTTGCACGCCGCCAAAAAACTATCAGACCAACTTTGCTGCAGCGATTGACGCATGTGCAGCTCGACTTGTCGGCCTTCTCCAGACAAGCCAAACACAATTTCTAGATCAGGTGACGGCAATACACCACGCCCCTTCTCTGGCCACTCAATAATACACGTCACGGGCGCCTCACCCGCGCAGAGAAAATCTCTAATCCCCATATACTCAAGTTCTTCAGGATCACCCAGGCGATAAATATCAAAATGATAAAGCGTGTGACCGACTAAGGCATATTCCTCAACCAAGGTATACGTCGGACTTTTAACCGCACCGTTGTAATCAAACGCTCCGAGCAAACCGCGACATAAGGTAGTTTTCCCCATGCCCAAGTCTCCCTTTAAGAAAACCACACTAAGAGGAGCGGCTGCTTGCTTTAAACTCTCACCCAAAAGTTGTCCCAACTTTAAGGTGTCGCTCTCGTCTTTCAGTTCGATACAATACATAATGAATCTTCGTCTAGAGAAATAGGCTTGTGCCCTCGCCTAGCCACTCACTCGAATTCAGCTTAGCTTATTGATGTAGCCCATTGTTAAGAATAGCAAATCCGAATCAAAAGTACATAAAGTAACATGACTATCCAGCAACAATACGACACACACTTTTGGTCATCTTTTAAGTCCGATCTCGCGGCAGAAGCGAAGCGCCTTGGCTTTCAACAACTTGGCGTCACCCATACAGATCTTGGCGAGCATATTGAACACTATCAAAACTGGTTGGACCAAGACTTCCACGGCGAGCTCGACTATATGAGCAAGCATGGTAGCAAGCGTTGGACCCCAGAAGAGCTGGTACCGGGAACGCTGCGCGTTATCTCCTTGCGAATGGATTATCGCCACGAAGACGGCAACCCTCTGGCGCTATTATCTGAGAAAGAACAGGCCTATATCTCTCGCTACGCTTTAGGCAGGGACTACCACAAGCTCATTCGCCAACGTCTCAAAAAACTAATCAGCTATATCGACACAAAATGCGCTGGCCACCAGTTTCGCGCATTTGTCGACAGCGCCCCCGTACTTGAACGCGCCTTCGCTCAGCGTTCTGGACTTGGCTGGTTTGGCAAAAACACTATGATTATCAACCGCAGCGCAGGCTCTTGGTTTTTTTTAGGGGAGCTATACACAGACCTCCCCCTGCCACTCGACGATGCTTACAATGCTGAACACTGCGGCAGCTGCACCGCTTGTCTAGACGACTGCCCTACCAAGGCATTCGCTGGTCCCTACTTGCTTGACAGTAAACGCTGCATTTCCTATCTGACCATCGAGCATAAAGGCGCCATTCCAACAGAGCTGAGACCCTTGATGGGCAATCGAATCTTTGGCTGTGATGACTGCCAGCTCGTCTGCCCATGGACACGCTTTACCCAAGTATCTGAGGAACCAGACTTTAGCCCTAGGCATCAGCTTGATAACATCGCCTTGCTTGAACTGTTCGAGTGGGATGAAGATACGTTTCTCAGCAAAACAGAGGGCTCGCCTATCCGGCGCACCGGTTACGAAAACTGGCTAAGAAATATTGCTGTCGCACTCGGTAACGCAGACACCAGCGAAGACATAGTCACAGCGCTTCAAGCGAAACAACGACACGAATCAGAACTTGTTCGAGAGCACGTGCAATGGGCGCTCTCTCAACATACAAACACACCCAGCCATACAACGAAACCCAAGCTACCATGAATACAAACAACACATTTTATTGCGGCCTTATGCTCATCATGTTGATGGCAATCAACCCTTTAGCCGCGCTTGCCCAGGCCCCTCAAAAAGCCAGCAATAACTTAACTGAACAACCTATTGGCACGATTGTCGAACTCGGTGAAAAATTGTTTTTCGATACCAATCTGTCCAATAACCGCTCGCAAGCATGTGCGACCTGCCACGCGCCTAGTCACGGCTTTGCAGACCCCCGCGACAATGGCGTAGGCGGCAGTGCATCGCTTGGAGATGACGGCAAATCATTAGGTGATCGCAACACGCCGGCGATTGGGTACGCTCGCTTCGCACCCGGCTTTGCTCAAGACCCCGAAGGAAACTTCCACGGCGGCCAGTTTCTTGATGGCCGAGCACGTGACCTAAAAGAGCAGGCAGGCGGCCCGATTCTCAATGGGATTGAAATGGGACTCCCAAGTAAAGCCGCACTGCTCGAACGCCTCAATGAAAACCCACGTTACGTCGACGCTTTTAAAACACTATTTTCCGATGACACTCTCAAAACCGAAGACAATGCGTTTATGGCGGTCACGACCGCACTTGAATACTTTGAAAAGAGCGACTTTTTTGCAGCCTTTGACTCAAAATATGACCGCTATCTAAAAGGCGAGTATCTGCTGACGAAACAAGAAGACCTCGGCATGACGATATTCTTTTCTCAGCAGTTTTCAAATTGCCACGCTTGCCACCAATTAAATGCGCGGCCAAGCGCGCCCAACGAAACCTTTAGCGATTACAGCTATCACAACATCGGTGTCCCTGAAAATACACGTTTGCGCCAAGCAAACGGACTCAACAAGGGCTATCAAGATAAGGGGCTATTCCACAACCCAAGCATTAACGACGAATCACTTGCGGGTAAATTCAAAACGCCTAGCCTACGAAATGTTGCAGTCACAGGCCCTTATATGCACAACGGCGTATTCCAAGACTTGCGGACCGTCGTCAGCTTCTACAACAAGTACAATAGTAAAAGCGCCGCGCGCCAAATAAACCCTGAAACACAACAGGAGTGGGCTTCACCCGAGGTGCCTGAGAACATATCCTTACAAGAACTTCGCGAAGGCCCAGCGCTTGACGACCGCCGAATCGACGCCCTCGTTGCCTTCATGAATCTGCTAACCGATAAGCAGTTTGAGCACCTGACTCCACTCTCGTCGCCATAAGTCGAGTAAATGTCCAATCCTTGCCAACCAATTGAACTACAAGCGCGCCGCAAGTAAGGCTTCGATTTGACCTCGCAACTGGGAGGCGTGTAGAACCTCGCCATGGCTTGGAATCAAAATCTCAGGCGGGCAAACGCCTAGCTGCTTAAGTGCCCAGCGTTTGAAGCCGGGCCGATCGTCTAGTATCAACCACTTAACGACATCGCTCATTTTTAAGCCCGGGGCAGCACCCAACAAACGCTGCATTGCGCGCGCAACCAGTTGATTTGATAAGCGCTCATAGTTTAGAAAACTATCGCAGGTTATCCATACGTTTTGCTCACCAGTTTTGCATAGCCATACGTCGCCACCTCGATGCCCCTCAGGTACTTTAACTTGATAACCTAAGGGCAAAACCGGCGGACTAGACTCCAAAGACAGAACGGAAGGTATTCCTTTTTCTATGAGCCGAGGAATCGCTTTATCACTGGCATAAACCCTTGCGCTAGGGTATGCCTCTAGCCAAGCATCGACACCTAAGTAGTGATAATGATTGGGTATAATAATATTTATTTCAGATACCGCGTCACCGAAACGTTCGCTCCAATCTTTCAACAAGGACTCGCCTGGACTATAAAGTACCCAACAGCCCTTCCCCACATCCAAAGCAACGCTATTGGATACGAAATTCGGGACGACATACTGCCCAACCAATAGCTCGTCACAACCTGCTACACCCAACCAACAGTTTCGCTTCACACGTATTTCTCCGTCATTATTCATCAAACTAGTCACAAGCTAACACGCCAATCAATAAATAGAATTGCGAATCATTATCATTTAGATTATATTGCTCGACCAATTAAAGGACACATTAGGACAAGCAGCCCCATGAAACAAATTTATATAGGCAACGCGAGCCTCTTTCGCTTGCTGGTAGTTCCAACGATCGTGGCAACATTGAGCGCATGTAATACCCTAGACGCCTATGAAACAAACGACCCAAGCAAGGCCAACGTCAGTCAGCACGAAGTTGTGCAAAACTATATCTCTTTGGCTCAGCAAAAGTATAACGACGCACTTGTTACAGCCGAAGCCTTGGAAAAAACGGTCAATCAGTTTCTGGCTGAGCCGACGGATGCTCGCTTAGGAGACGCAAGATCTGCTTGGATTCAAGCCCGAGTGCCCTACCAACAAACTGAAGTGTACCGCTTTGGCAATGAGGCAGTTGACGATTGGGAAGGAAAAGTAAATGCATGGCCACTGGATGAAGGTTTGATTGACTATGTTGACGCTTCGTATGGAAGTGAATCCGACGAAAATCCCTTTTTTACCGCGAACATCATCGCCAACCCGATGATCAAGCTAGGCGGGGACACAATCGACGTACGAATTATTGACACAAATCTACTCGCCAACACCCTGCATGAACTAGACGAAGTCGAATCGAACGTGGCGACCGGCTATCACGCGGTGGAGTTTCTGTTATGGGGCCAAGACTTGAACGGCACCGCTCCCGGAGCGGGCGCTCGTCCAGCTAGCGACTATTCGGTGACAGCTTGCACCGGTGGTAATTGTGAACGTCGCCGTGCTTACCTTAGTGCCGCAACTAATCTAATCGTTAAAGACCTCAAAGACATGACTGAAAGCTGGCAAGTCGGCGGTGAGGCATACCAACAGCTCATCGCGAAAGGCGATGCTGGCGGTTTATCTACCATGCTGACTGGCATGGGTAGTCTCGCCTATGGTGAGCTTGCAGGCGAACGCATCAAGCTTGGGCTCATGTTAAATGACCCAGAAGAAGAACATGACTGCTTTTCGGACAATACCCATTGGTCGCATTACTACGACGCCAAGGGAATTAGCAATATCTATCGCGGTGAATACCTATCAACTCAAGGGACCCTAACCAAAGGCGCGTCACTGTCACAACTTATCGCCCAATCAAACCCAGCCTTAGACGCAAAAATGCTGGCCGCGCTAGCAACAACAGAGCGGGCGATGCAGGCGATGGTGGATGAAGCCGCTAAGGGAAATACCTTTGACGTCTTGATCGGAGAGAATAATTTAGAAGGACATCAAATTATTCAAACCATCGTTGATTCACTCGTCGCACAAACGCGTGTAACCGAAGAGCTAATTGTTGCACTTGGTCTAGAAAATTTAGAGCTTGAAGGGTCAGATAGCCTAGACGCCCCAGACAGCATCCAAAAATAGTCATCGATGAGTCTATGCAGACTAATACGTAACAGCGCCAGATATTGTCTGGCGTTCGTGTTTCTTAACACTCTCATACTCCAGGCGAGCATTTCGTTCGGCGACGAGAATCGGCCTCTTTCCAACGAAACCTTAGACCTATCAGCACTATTTCCCGGCGGCACAACAAGCGTCAGCGTAAAGCGAAATAACAATGCTTTCTCGCACCCTTCTGCCGCCTTAACATTCGAAGACAAACTGGACTTCAAGGTTGGCAAAGCGGTATTCGAGAAACTATGGGTATCGTCTCCCTCCAGTACGACTGCAAGCGACGGATTGGGCCCGCTCTACAACGCACGCTCTTGTGCGCGCTGCCACGTAAACAATGGTCGCGGTCATGCCCCCGGCAATAAGCTAGAACCGTCAATCATTCGCCCTATATCCCTGTTCGTTCGACTGAGCATTCCACCAAATCTACAACAAATAGAGTCGATAGACGATGGCGCGATACCGTTTGTACCGGAACCCACTTATGGCGCCCAACTCCAAGGGTTTGCTAACCCCGGCGGGCATGCTGAAGGACGATTGAAAGTAAGGTATGAAACAACAATGCTGAGCCTCAATGGAGGCCAAGTGGTAACGCTTTATGCTCCCAGTTATGAAGTGGTAGCGCTTGGCTACGGGCCAATGCATCCAAAAACAATGATATCTCCACGTGTCGCCCCACCAATGATCGGCCTTGGCCTACTCGACAACATTTCTAGCCAAGACCTAGAAGCGCTGGCAGACCCTGAAGATGTTGATAACAATGGTATTTCTGGCCGCACTCGGCGGGTGCTAAATCGTAAAACGGGGAAAATCGAAGTGGGTCGATTTGGCTGGAAAGGTGGCGCGCCAAACCTGGAGCAGCAAAATGCGGCGGCTCTATTTCATGACATAGGAATTGGCTCTGCACTATTTCCAGAACCTTGGGGAGACTGCACCACAGCGCAGCAAGATTGTCGTGCTGCCCCTCATGGCAATACTGCACGTCATGAGGGTCTTGAGGCGTCAAAAAAATTGACTCAGTTATTGCTAGATTACACGCAGCATCTTTCAGTTCCCGCGCGATTGGAACGCAACGAAAGCAATAATCTGGATGTCCGCGCGGGACAAAAGATATTCCACGAAATAGGCTGCGCAGATTGCCATCGGCCATCGTTTATCACCCGAAACAATGCTGATCACCCTACCTTATCTGAGCAAACAATATGGCCCTATACCGACTTATTGTTGCATGACATGGGCCCCGGTTTGGCCGATAATCGACCGGAAGGCAACGCCACCGGTCGCGAGTGGAGAACCGCGCCGCTCTGGGGCTTAGGCTTTGCTCCTGAGCAAACCTTAGATAAACAAACAGCTCAGAACAAAAGCTACCTACATGATGGTCGTGCTAACAACCTGATAGAAGCAATACTTTGGCATGGTGGCGAAGCGCTGGCTTCGGCCGAAAGCGTAAAGCAGCTTCTACCCCTGCAGCGACAACACCTTTTAGATTTTCTGGAGTCTCTTTAATGCCCTATTTCGTGAGTCAAAACCCCAATACGACGAGGCGCAGCTTTTTAAAAAATCGACGGTGCTTTAATGCACTTTTTTCAGTTCTCGTTCTTGTCTTCACGACTGTCAGTGCGGCAAACGCAACACCAAGCATAGAACAATGGAAGCAATTTAATATCAATACGGTGACACACTATGTGCTACCCAATTATGACGCACTGGAAACTAACGCAAATCGCTTAGTCGCTGCAAATCAGTCGCTATGTAAAAAAACGTCTAAAGAGACCTTAACATTCGCCCAAAACACGTTCATTGCAACGATGGCCGCGTGGCAAAAAATTCAGAATGTGCGTTTTGGCCCTGTTGAAATTTCAGAACGTCACTACAGCCTGCAGTTTTGGCCAGACAAAAAAAATCATATTGGCAAACGCCTAGTACGGCTAATAGATTCCAAGGATAGACAACGCTTAGAAGAATCTTTCGCTTCGCTACCTATCAGCATTAAAGGGTTGCCGGCGATCGAGCGTTTACTGTTTAGCGAAAAACCTATCTCAATAAATGATGACGCTTCGTTTCGATGTGAGGTACTAGTGCGCATCAGCCAAGAGGTTCATAACGTCGCACTAGCGCTTTCTAATGAATGGCATCAACAAATGCTCCCCCAATTTAGCGATGCAACACAGCTCGACGGATACTTTGAAGACGATATCGATGCGGCGACAACACTTCTTAAAGCTTTCGTTGAGCCGCTTGAACATATTCGCGATCTAAAATTAGAACGCCCATTAGGCAGCGATGCCGCACACGCCAAAGGTAAGCGTCTTGAGTCTTGGCGCAGCCAACAATCTAAACAAAACATTGCTAATAATATCGCCAGCATAAAGCAGTTCTATACGCTCGCAGGCACGGCCGGCGAATCATCAAGTCTCCAACAACTCGTTGGCAATGAAGCGCAAGAGATAGACGCACTTTTCACAAAAGTTGAGCTGGCACTGAGCCGTGTCCCTACCCCTATGAAAAACACCATTGAGACACTTGACGGCTACGCAGCAGCCAGCGAACTAACGGCCGCGCTTACGCTACTGCATGAGAAACTTAAAGGAACACTCACTGCAATGGGCATTCACCTTGGTTTTAATAGCAGAGATGGCGACTAAAATGAGCGTAAACAGCCGCCCCTACCAACACTCAAAATGACACCTTTGATGACTAAACTAAACGATCTTGGCGAGATCGACCCACATATCGGCATGACGCGACGATCTTTCTTAAGGCGCACTAGCTCGCTTGCGTGCCTGAGTTTGAGCGCGCCAGCTTTTTTGCACGGCGCCGCAGTATCTAACTCGCATCTAAATAGGTCTGTATACAGCGCCGGCAAAGATAGCTCAGGCAACTATGGACTGATTCATGCTGACCAAAATGGCATTCGAATGATCGCTGCACTACCTGAGCGAGCCCACGAAATACTGATTCACCCATCTAAACCGCACGCACTTGTTGTCGCGCGAAGGCCGGGCAATTGGTGCATGATAATCGATACTGACAGCAAGCAAATAGTGCACAAGATCACGACGGCATCAAACTCGCACTTTTACGGACACGCCGTGTTCGACCGGACAGGTCGCTACTTGATTACGACAGAAAATGATCTCCTGACCGGGCAAGGCAAAATTGTAATGCGCGATAGCGTTAATCACTACGCTATCCACAAATCAATCCCATCATATGGCGTCGGACCTCACCAACTAAAGGTCATGCCCGACAGCAATCAGTTAGTCATTGCAAACGGAGGCATATCAACTCGTCCAGATACCGGAAGGAAAAAGCTTAACCTAGACACCATGCGCCCTAACCTCAGTTACATCGACCTTGATACGGGCTCTTTAGTTGAGCAAGTCACTCTGCCAGTTGCATTGCACCAGCTCAGCATTCGGCACTTAGCAGTGAATGCACAAGGCGACGTTGCCATTGCGATGCAATATCAAGGCAATACGGGTGACAACATGCCTTTGGTGGCAAGCCATCGGCCTCGTCACTTAGCGCAAGAAAAGCCCGCAGAACAATCGTCCTATCAAAACAACCCACTAAAAATATTGGACATCCCCCTTACTCAGCTTTCAAAAATGCGCGGCTATTGCGGCAGTGTTTGTTTTGATAAAAGTGGTCATTACCTTGCCGTATCAGCCCCACGAGGAGACCTCATCATCTTCTTTGACTTTATTAACAAGCGCTACGTAAATTCGCGCCAAATTCCCGATGGCTGCGGCTTAGCATCTGCTGGCGTCGCGTCATTTGAAATTTCAAATGGAAGAGGTAGTTTGTATCACCATAGGATTTCTTCCCCAACCTCAGCTGAGGCCTTGCTTCAAAGAGATGCCCGCCAGATTAACCCGCAACAGGCGCAAGCACAGAGGAACAACACACTTAGTTTCGACAATCATCTAAGCACGAACGGATAAACGTTGGCGCCCTTCTTACACCTAAAACCTAGCGAATCAAATCACTCATTGATGTTTGTCTCGCCGACACAGCCGGTGTGATTGACCTAGATCAAAACCCTTTGCCGCGCAATCAGAGATGCTTAGGTCATACGGCAATGGCCGTCTAACTCCGATCAAACTTGTAGCATGCAAAGGAAAAATAATGACTATCGAAAAACATGACTTGGTTTCTGAACTACCTGAATATCGCCATCAAATTCACGAACTAAAACAGAGTAACGCGCATTTCGCGAAGCTTTTTGAGCAATATCATAATGTAGATCATGAAGTACATCGCATTGAAAACGGTACGGAAACGCCATCGGATGATTACACAGAAGAGCGCAAAAAGGTTCGTCTAAACCTGAAGGATCAGCTATTCGGTATGATCCAGCAGCACATCGCTCCGACGGCATAGCACGCGTTAAGTTTGTTTGAACTGGTAGTATCGATAAACCAACGTAAACCGCCAGCAATTAACAACAAAAAAGGCAGTATCCTTACGGACACTGCCTTTTTTTTGCGTCTAATTAAACTCGGCAAGCACCTATAAAAAATCACCTACTCGTATTTTATAGCTAGCAGGGTCGACCGCTTTTTCGATACGGTCCTGACAACTTGGCTTCGCTAAGTCTAGTTCCTCTACTTTCACAAAGGTTCTGAACTTCGTATGGTAAACGACTTTTACTCGCGGCAAACGTTGATCAAAATCGTTTGCCTCAATCACCACCGCTAAGCGAGCACTTTCTAGCAATACCAAGGAACCAACAGGGTAAATACCGACGCTGCGAATAAAGTGGCGTACGAGCGATGGATCAAGGTGGTTGCTCCATTCAAGCAATTTCTTTAACGCGCCTGCTGGAGGAATCCCTTTGTGATAAACACGATCAGCAGTAATGGCGTCATATACATCAACCACCGCAGCCATTCGACCAAAAGGAGAAATCTGATGGCCACATAGCCCCAAGGGATAGCCGCTACCATCCATTTTTTCATGATGCTGTGCGGCAACAGTGACAGCGAGGGCTGGCATACCTTCTGTTTGCTCAAGCAACTCCTTACTATAGCTCGCGTGCTGTTTAATAACATCGAACTCTTTTGCGGTAAGTTTATCTGGTTTATGAAGCACTTCATCAGGAATCATAATCTTTCCGATATCGTGCAGCATTGCGCCAATAGCGACGTGTTGCATCGTTTCTTTATCGAGTTTTAGAGACTTTCCAAATACCGTCATCAATACCGCAAGATTTACGGAATGCTCCATCAAGTAACTGTCTTTTTCACGAATACGTCCAAGACAAGTCAAGGCGTTATGATTGCGCAGCACTGAATCCAACATACCGTCAGCGACTTCTTCAAAAGCGTCTAATTTAATCGGTTTTTTATCGCGCACATCACCAATCAAATTAGTGATTAGCCCAAGCGCTTCGGTATGAACCTTCGCTGCCGCATTTAGCTCATCATTCAAACCAATTGTCGGTTTCATGATGGGGGCCATTTCTCCCGCCGCCAGCAATGCTTGCTCGTTTTGCGCGTCGACTTCAGCTGCGGTCATTGAATCTTGAGTGTCGCCACCTAACGACGTATCTATATATACCTCTGTAATGCCAAACTGCTTAATTTTTTCAACGACTTCCTCGTTTCGTATTACGCCTCTTTTCTTGAGATTTGAATGAGGAATCCATTCGGCATTCAAATCTGAGATATACATACCTTGTTTAAGGGCGTCGATAGGAATCCGCTTGATCATGTAAACTTGGTCCGGTTAAGTAATGGCCTACTTCCACACGCGAGCGTGTGACTTCAAACTACCTTGTGCAGCTAACCATTAGTATCGTAGACGATTCGCAACTTCGCAAAGAGAATACAGGCGATAAGCGAGAATAAAACAACGGAGATGACAGGCGACAAACAACATCGCTACTATGGCGAAAGACAGCAAAGACTGGGCTCCACTCTATAGCCTTATTAGCTGACGCAAATCCACCCTTTAAAGAACAATCACTAGGCGAATCGTGCAATGGAAATATCAATAAACCCAAAACCTGAACAAATTAGTAAGGTGCTGAAAGCACTGCCGCATGACCGTGAAATAGTGATGCTAAACTTGCTTCAATTCAATGACCTTGCAAACTATCCGTCGCGAGAAGGTGGACCCGCGTCCGGCCAAGACGCCTACCAGCAATATGGGGCCAAAGCATTGCCATTTCTAGCAAAAGCAGGCGCGTCGATTATTTGGTCAGGAAAAGCGATTGGAACCCTTATTGCGCCCGATGGGGAAAGTTGGGATAAAGTACTTATGGTAAAATACCCATCAATACAAGCATTTGTGTCGATGGTGATGGACCCCGAGTATCAAGCTATCACCCACCATAGAACCGCTGCATTAGCGAATGCCAGACTAATCGCAACGTTTGAAGATGGTGAGTCATAGTTGAGAAATTCAAGCGGGATAAAAGAGAACAGGAGAAACCTGCGGCAGTACTGCAAAGCACTGACTACAAGATAACATTCCGTAAAGAGCAAAGACCTAGTATGGAAACGATTCTGCGTACTTAGCGATCCACTCTTTTGACGCCTGTTCACGACTGACCCGTTTACCGCTGCGCAGTTGCAACTCATCACGATACATTTCAATACGGCAAACCTGCTGCACCATTCTTACACGGTAAGCATCATCACGGTCAAGAAACTCCACGCCAAGCTCAAAACCTTCAGACACCGCCCTGCACCATTGAACAACCGCATGAACCCGAAATACAGGGCGAACAGGTATTTTAATATCTACAACCGATCCTCGGTGAAACGCGTTCGGAGAAACGAAAGAAAGCCCCCCTTCGCTGACATTATTCAGCTGCAAATTAAGCTGCGCGAGCGAAGATGAACATTTCACATCTATCGGCATACATGCAGGGTGCCTAATATATTCACGATCATGAGATATGTCTGAGATATCAGACCCTAACGAACGACGAGTGAGAGTCATAGTGCCACCTCTTTAGCTCTTGCTTACTTAGAATATGGCTGTGAAGTGGAGGTTTGTCATTGTTGTTTTAACACCAAATATGAATAATAAGTCAACAGCCTATACACTTTGATACTAAGCATAAAACCACATCAATTATCTCAATAATTTTAAAGACGCTCCTCTATATTTAGCAGTCGCTTAAACAAACACATCCAAGCAATTAAGCAAAGCGCTTTCAGAACGCCCCAAGTACAGGAGAAATCATCCTAGATGTATAGCAAAAACGGCATCCATGGCCTATAAATAAATGTACTAAAAAATATTATCGCAATGCGAAGGATCGCTAAATCTGAGGCACCAGTGTTGTTACAGTTTTCAAAAGTCCGGCTAAGTCTGTGGCCACTTATGTTTTTAATCTTAAACGCCAGCTCCGTCAGTAACGCATCCTCTTCGTTTACGACTTTTGACGTCAACTTAAACACAGAGCATGCTCAACTCGGCCAATACCTTACGCTACTCGCTGAACAACACGATCTCACCTTAGAGGAAGTACTGCAGCCCGCTCGCCAGAATCAATTCGAAAGCATTGCCGACGCAGAACCCAATCTGGGCTTTGTTGACGGCGGTTATTGGTTCCGCTTACAACTTAGAGACCCCCAATTAGCCCATGGTTCAAGCAGTGAGTGGTATCTAGAGCTAGACTATCCTTTTCTCGATCATGTTGAAGTTCATATTCCCAATAGCGTAAACAGTGGATCCTTCAGCCAGAAGGTCGTGGGCGATCTCTACCCGTTTGATCAGAGAGACATGCATCTCAATAGCTATGTATTTCCAATCGCCCTTGAGGGTCCGGAAGTTCATACTTTCTATTTTAGAGTTAAAACCACAACATCCCTTCAATTTCCGCTCGCAATTTGGTCCCACCAAAGCTACGTCGAACATAACGCCACGAAACAGTATTGGATGGGTGCATTTTATGGAGTCATGCTTGTCATGATTCTGTACAACTTTTTTATCTATCTTTCAGTTCGAGACAGCGCCTATATTTTTTATATTCTCTACATTTCTTCGGTTACGGTAACGAACCTAGTAATTTCCGGAGCAGCTTTTCAACATTTGTGGCCAAATTCACCGACTCTCGCCAATATTGCCTTTGCAACCTCATCACCGCTCACGTTATTAACAGGAATACTTTTTACACGCAGCTTTCTTAACACACAAAATTATGGCGCCGGAATTGACCGCACTCTAAAGATTCTCGCAGCTTGTTGCGTTGCCTTCCTCATTTCCCCTTGGATACTGTCTCAACATTTGTCGACCGTCATTGCGGTATTCATTCCCATGCCTATCGGTTTGGTTATCATCGCTACCGGTATCTACGGTGTAATCAGAGGAGACCGAAGAGCCTATATATTTTCGCTTGCATGGGGAGTCTTAATCTCGGGATTCATCACTCGCGCATTGATGCAATTCGATGTACTACCCACTGTATTTATTACGCAGTACGCATCACTAATCGGTACAACCGCCGAAACCATTTTGTTATCACTCGCCCTAGCCGACCGTATCAACTCTGAAAAAGCTGAAAAGATTGCCGCTGTTCAAGCCTCTTTAAATGCTGCGGAAAAACAACAAGATACCGAACGAGAACTAATCTATCAAAGCTACCACGACCAATTAACCAGCGCCCCTAACCGCTTGATGTGCGTACAACGACTTCGAGAAATTACGCAAACTGCAAACAAAGTTAACGACAAGCTTCTGGTATGCGCCGTCCACCTGAATAATTTCCATGACATCAATTTTACCCTCGGCCATCAAGCCGGTGACCAAATTCTAATTGAAGCCGTACAGAACTTAGATGCCGAGCTATCCGAATGGAAAGGTATTCAAAAGTTAAACTTTAGCGGTGAAGCCGATGCGTTTATTGGCATCATGGAAGGCGTCTATTTAGCGTTCATCCTCCGTTGCGATATTGATACAGACGAGCAAAAGTCCGTACAAAAGCTTCTTAAGAAACTAGCCCAACCTTTCCATTTCAATGAGATGGCGCTGGATCTCGGCGGTCATATTGGACTCACAACCTGGCCATCTGACGATACCTCCGCAGAAGGGCTAATCCGTAAAGCGATGATTGCCGTGCGAGCAGCCAAGTGGTCCAAACTTCCGTTGGTCTGCTACGACACCAATATTGACAAATACAGCGAGAGTCGGCTTTCCCTAATGGGAGAACTCATTACGGCAATTGAAAACGATGAACTCGTCCTTCATTACCAACCAAAAATTGATTTACAAACTGGGCAAGTCGTTAGCATGGAAGCTCTCGTGCGCTGGCAACACCCAAAACATGGACTTCTTAGCCCTGACCACTTCATTGATATCGCGGAGAGTACAGGCATTATTCAAGCACTCACCGACTGGGTAGTTCATTCCGCATTAACGTTCTGCAACCGGCTTCGCGCCAACGGCAATGACCTATCTGTTGCCGTCAACGTTTCGGTGAGAAACCTATTAAACGAGCTCTTTTGCGAGTCAGTCATAGAGTCCATTCAAAAAGAATCTTTTCCCGCTCGTAAACTCATTTTGGAGGTGATCGAGAGCGCAGTCATCGAGGACATGAATCAAGCAATCCAAACCCTCGAAACTCTCGGGAGATTTGGCGTCAAGATGGCGCTAGATGACTTCGGGACTGGTTATTCGTCACTTAGTTATCTTAAAAAACTGCCGGTGCATGAGCTCAAGATAGACCGCTCTTTTGTCACCGACGTACTTACCAATAAAGAAGATTATGCGATTGTTGAAACATCGCTTGCCATTGCGAAACAGTTCGACCTCCGGACTGTCGCTGAAGGTATTGAAGACCAACAAACACTGATTGCCTTAAAAGAGATGGGCTGCGATATTGCTCAGGGCTACCATATTCAAAAACCACTCCCAGAAGAAAAGTTCGAAACCTGGCTGGCTGAGCAACAAGTCGCCCAGCTTTCTAGCTAAGAGAGCCTTCTTTTTCTGCCCTTTTTTCTAACGGTAAACTCCTGTCACAAAACTATATCAAAGTTTTTCAATATTGAATTGCTATATCAAAGTTTTTCGATATACTTCGATTCATGCCTAATACGTCACCCATCAATATTGCTTCCAGCATCGCCCCCTCTTCAATAGAAGCGGTCGACGCTCACCCCTGCGCAAATGTTGATATTCAAAATTTGAGTCAGCGGTTTAAAGCGTGCGGCGACCCCTTACGACTGCAAATTCTGCAAGTACTGAAAAGTGACACCTTTGGTGTTCTAGAGTTAGCGCAGCTGTTCGAAACAAAACAATCTGGCATGAGCCACCACTTAAAGGTGCTGAGTAACGCGGGCCTCGTAGAAGCGCAGCGCGAAGGTAACGCCATTTTTTATCGACGCCCCTTCAACCAAATTGAAGTGGCCAATCAACTCACCACCTCACAATTATTTTTGTTAGTGGACAGCGCTCCACTGCCGGCTGAGCTCGACCAGCGTATCGAAAAAATTAGAGAACAGCGCGCTGTCCAATCGCAAGCATTCTTCGACAAAAGCTCTGAGCGTTTTAGTGAACAGCAAGAAATGATCTGCGATTACAGTCAGTATGCCGAGGCAAGCTATGAGCTACTTGAAAAATCAGGACTAGGCAGAGACAACGTAATTCTTGAACTAGGGTCTGGCGAGGGACAATTCCTCAAGCCACTTAGCCTTAATCACAAACAGGTTATCGCTCTCGATACGTCTGAAACGCTGTTACAAAAAGCTCAGAAGTTCACCCGGTCTGAGGGCTTATCGAACATTGAGTTTGTTGTGGGTGACACCTCCACATTTCGCGCGCAAGAGACTGTTGTCGATGCAGTCATCATGAATATGGTCCTGCATCACGTGCCTGCGCCGTCGAAGATATTCGAAGACTGCTATTCTTTCCTTTCTAACGGCGGCGTAATGGTGGTTTGTGACCTATCGCATCACCACCAAGATTGGGCGAAAGATCGCTGTGGAGACTTATGGCTGGGGTTTGAGCCTCAAGAATTAACTAGCTGGGCGCAACGCGTCGGCTTTGAAGAAGACGAAAGCGTATTCATTGGATTACGAAATGGCTTTCAAATACAACTACGAAAATTCGTAAAACCACTGCTTTCCAAAGCAACACAATAACTGCTTTAGAAGACCATACACTTAAAGGGATACACCTATGAGCGAATACAGCATATTTACTTCTGAGTCGGTTTCAGAAGGCCATCCAGACAAGGTCGCCGACCAGATATCTGATGCCGTTTTAGACGCGATTATTTCACGCGACCCATGGGCGCGTGTTGCCGTAGAAACTTTAGTAAAAACTGGGATGGCTGTGGTAGCCGGTGAAGTAACCACCTCTTGTTATGTCGATTTGGAAGACATCGTGCGTGACGTGATTACCGGTATTGGCTACAACAGCTCAGATGTCGGCTTTGATGGCGAGACCTGTGCAGTACTGAACGGCATTGGTAAACAGTCTGTCGATATCAACCAAGGTGTTGATCGTGCTAAGCCAGAAGATCAAGGCGCTGGAGACCAAGGCCTAATGTTTGGTTACGCGACCAACGAAACTCCTACGCTAATGCCTGCGCCAGTTTACTACTCACATCTTCTTGTTGAGCGCCAAGCTGAGCTGCGAAAAAATGGCACCCTGCCATGGTTGCGCCCCGACGCAAAATCTCAAGTAACGATTAACTACGAAGGCGATTCGCCAAAGGTCGATGCCGTTGTTCTTTCTACACAGCACGACCCATCTATTTCGTTAGAAGATCTGCGCGAAGCCGTTCTCGAAAACATTATCAAACCGGTATTTCCTGCTGATTGGCTGCACGAGGGAACTCTTTACCACATCAACCCAACCGGCAATTTTGTAATTGGCGGCCCGGTAGGTGATGCGGGTCTTACTGGTCGTAAGATCATTGTTGATACCTATGGTGGTATGGCTCGTCATGGTGGCGGTGCATTCTCAGGTAAGGACCCATCGAAAGTTGACCGCTCTGCTGCCTATTATGGCCGTTATGTTGCTAAAAACATCGTCGCTGCGGGTCTCGCAGACCGCTGTGAAATTCAAGTGTCTTACGCCATCGGTGTTGCCAACCCGACGTCTGTTTCAATCAATTCGTTTGGAACAGGAAAAGTCTCGGATCGGGAACTAGCGAAAATAATTCTAGAAGTCTTTGATTTGCGCCCGTATGCAATTCAAACGCAACTAGAGCTGCTTAACCCGATGTACCAAATCACGGCGGCATATGGTCACTTTGGGCGCGAGCCTAAAGAAGTCACTTACCACTATGAAGAAAATGGCGAGAAAAAGTCTAAGACATTTACTGCCTTCACTTGGGAACGAACTGACAAAGTCGATGCCCTTAAAGCGGCCGCTGGCGTTTAGTTTCGCGAGTCATTGAGAGATTGAAATTGCCTGCGGGTTACCACTAGCACGCGGGCTTAGATAGTTTACTAAGCAGGCCTCTTATTCGGCCTAGCGACAACAGACAGGACATAATTATGAGCTTTACCGATTATAAAGTAGCAGATATGAGTTTGGCCGAATGGGGCCGTAAAGAAATTGAAATTGCCGAAGGCGAAATGCCGGCATTGATGGCACTACGACGTAAGTACAAAGCCAGCCAACCGCTAGCAGACGCAAGAATTATGGGTTGTATCCACATGACAATCCAAACCGCTGTTCTAATCGAAACATTGATTGATCTGGGAGCTGAAGTACGCTGGTCTTCATGTAACATTTTCTCAACACAAGACCATGCAGCTGCTGCTATCGCCGCTGCAAACATCCCAGTATTTGCTTGGAAAGGCGAAACTGAAGAAGAGTTTCTGTGGTGTATCGAGCAAACAATTCTCACTGAAAAAGACGGCTCAGAGGTTTGGGACGCGAACATGATTTTGGATGATGGCGGCGACCTCACCGAAATGTGTCACTCTAAGTACCCAGAAATGCTAAACAAGATTCACGGTATTTCAGAAGAGACGACAACCGGCGTTCACCGCTTATTAGAAATGATCGAACAGGGCGAGCTTTTGGTTCCTGCGATCAACGTCAACGACTCCGTCACCAAGTCAAAGAATGACAACAAGTACGGTTGCCGACATAGCTTGAACGACGCGATCAAACGCGGAACCGATCACTTGCTATCAGGTAAGAAAGCTTTGGTGATTGGTTATGGCGACGTAGGTAAAGGTTCAGCCGCATCGCTACGCCAAGAAGGTATGATCGTAAAAGTAACGGAAATTGATCCAATATGCGCAATGCAAGCATGCATGGACGGCTTTGAAGTCGTTTCCCCATACAACGACGGTATCAACACCGGTAAAGTTGACTGCATTAATACCGCAGTTCTGGGAACAACCGACTTGATCGTAACGACAACGGGCAATGTAGACGTTTGTGATGCAAACATGTTGCAAACCGTTAAGAACGGCGCAGTTGTCTGCAATATCGGTCACTTTGACAGCGAAATCAACACTGCCTACATGCGCGAAAACTGGGAATGGGATGAAGTTAAACCGCAAGTCCACAAGATCTACCGCAACAAAGAAACTAACGACCACTTGATTCTGTTGTCAGAAGGACGCTTAGTAAACTTGGGCAACGCAACGGGTCACCCATCACGCATCATGGATGGCTCTTTTGCTAACCAAGTATTGGCGCAGATCTATCTTTACGAGCGTAAATTCGCAGACCTAATGGAAAGCGAGAAGAAAGATAGCCTGTACGTTAAAGTGCTCCCTAAGAAGCTAGACGAAGAAGTGGCGCAAGATATGGTAGAAGGATTCGGTGGCGTAATTACCAAGATGACGGTCGAGCAAGCTGACTACATCAAGGTACCTGCGCAAGGCCCATTCAAGCCAGAGTCTTATAAGTACTAATTAGACGAAGATAGAAGGACAAGAGGCAGCTAGTTTAGCGGCTGCCTCTCCTTTTACAGGTATGCAAACCACGAGGTTATACATGCAAAGCCAAAAACAATTCAAGCGACGCTTTAGTTTTGAATTTTTCCCGCCAAAAACACCTGAAGGGCAAACCAAGCTGCAAGGCGTGCGTGATGAATTAGCAAGACGAAAGCCCGACTTTTTTTCGGTGACCTATGGTGCCGGAGGTTCTACCCAAGAGCGTACGATCAACACCGTACTCAACTTTCAAGACCAAGGAATAGCCACCGCACCACACCTATCTTGCGTCGGATCGACCAAGCAAACCATTACCGAGTTGCTAGACCTTTATAAAGAGAATGGCGTTTCTCGTATCGTTGCTTTACGAGGAGACTTACCATCTGGCATGGGTGGCGACGCGGGTGAGCTTAAGTATGCCAATGAACTCGTATCGTTTATCCGTGAGCACAGCGGTGACTATTTCAATTTAGAAGTCGCAGCGTATCCTGAGTTTCACCCTCAGGCCGCCAGTGCAGAAGCAGACCTAATCAACTTCAAGAAAAAAGTTGATGCCGGAGCCAACAGCGCGATCACTCAGTACTTTTTCAACGCTGACTCCTACTTTTATTTCATCGACCGCGTCGAAGCAATGGGTATTAATATTCCAATCGTTCCGGGTATTATGCCGATCACTAATTACAGCAATCTTGTTCGTTTTAGCGACATGTGTGGTGCCGAAGTACCGCGTTGGATCAAGAAACAACTTGAAGCCTACGGTGACGACAGCGACAGTATTGCTAAGTTTGGTGAAGAGGTCGTAACACGGATGTGTGAAAAACTCATCGATGCGGGAGTGCCTGGTATTCATTTTTATACGATGAACCAATCTGTCCCTACCCTTAAAATATGGGACAACCTTGGACTTAGCGATAAAGAAAAAATTACTTTTTAAGAAGTAGGGCCTATCGCAACGTGCCCAGCACGCCTCATGAAAGCTCTCGTATTGCTATGCGAGAGCTTAATTTATGTCTCATTGGTTAGGCTAACTAGTTTAAGCATATACCCGCTTCTGTTACTTACCCTGTCTAAAAAAGCAAACGAACAGCACACCTATATTTCCCAGTCTATCCGATGCCAATGCTTATTCTTCCTCTCACTTTTGTGAACACGGCAACTCGTAATTGCTTGCCGACAGCACTATCATCAACACCCTAACATTCGTTCCCTAAAATGTTATTTTTATGGAATGTATGAATTTTAGGCACATAACAGCTGAGTTATAAAGAGCCCCATGAATACCCACATTACCTTTGTCACAGTCGTTCAATCAGGCAGTTTTTCTGCCGCGGCAAAACAGCTTCATAAAACGCCTTCAGCGATCAGTAAACAGATCGCCCAACTCGAACAAAAGCTTGGCGTACAGTTATTCGATAGAACGACTCGCGTACTTAAAATAACGGATGCGGGTCAAATCTATTACGAGCGCTCATGCGATATCGCAAGACGAATAGATGACACTGAGAACGAGCTGAAAGAGTTTTCTGGCGAGCCTGGAGGGTTACTGCGACTAACGTGGCCTAATGCACTCTCGACCTCTCCTGTTACACCGTTTCTGGCTGCGTTCACCCATCAATATCCTAAGATTGTTTTCGACATCAACGTATCGGTCGAACGTCGGAATTTGATTGAAGAAAAATTCGATTTTGCATTTCGGCAGGGGCCACTGGAAGACTCGTCGCTCGTTGCCATACACCTTTTCGATATCGAGCCTTTATTCGTTGCGACACCAGCATTCATCGCACAGTTCGGACACCCCAATACGCTGCCAGAACTGCTAACAATGCCCCTGATCACACCGAGTAATATGGACCTAGCCAAACTATTGAAACCACTGGCCCCTGACATGGACTGGAGTAAATTCCAGCGGCTACACAAAGGCATTGGGCTGATGACATTTCTAGAATTAGCTAAGCTTGGGTTCAGCGCTACGCTCTGTTTTAGACACATGGTCCAGAGCGATTTAGACAACGGTACTCTTATCGATATTACTCCCAGTATTCCGACGCCAAAACAACCTATCTTCTTGGTCTACCAGAACTACCAATACATGCCCGCGAAGCACCGTGTATTTATTGATGCCGTTAAGGCCGAGTTTTGTGCGGCATAATAAATAAGGCAATCAAAGACAGCTCAGGGCATCCTCAGGCGCTCAGTGCTTCATCTGCAGATTGCAGGCTCAGCATTTGCTTTGGAGAAGAAACACGTTTCGTGCCAGCAAAGGCCCCCCAACTAACCAATGCATACTTCTCACCCTTAGCAACAGGGCGTGATTCGTGAGAGAAAATATGATTTGAAGGAAACAAAACAAGGTCTCCAGCTCTCGGCTGATAATGATAATTAAGGCCCTTGAAGTATAGGTCTCCACCATGATAATCATCGTTGAGGTAGATAAGCATAGAAAAGTCTCTATCAATGAACCGATAAAACTGATTGGTATCAGAGCAGTAGTTCTCCGCATCAGAATGCATAGCGTACTTCCCCCCTACCCCATACCGAAGCAACTGCGGCGGTTCAAACCAATCTGGCGTTAAGGAGGCAGGCAGCTGGCTAAGGCAAGCCTCCCTAAACCAATGCTCGGCCGTAGCTTGCTGCTCTTTCAAATGTACTCGTTCAGTGACTCGCATAGGGTCACGTTTATAAATGCGAGGCTCTGAACTAGACGCACTGCTGTCTCCAACAGTCAACCACGACCGCTGCTTGTCCGACGCCAGTGTGAGGAAGTCACGACAAAGCGCTCGACTTAAATAGTTTGGCACGACTCGAATTGAATCAGGATGGCATCCGCGCTGGCCCGCCCCGGCGCAGCAATCGCCAAAACGGCGCTGCGAACCACAATAGCAAGCTAAACGCGTATTGAAATGAAATCCCTTAACATATTGCTTTGTGCTCACCATGAATGCTCCTACTGCGTTGTTAGCTTGAGAAAGCTAATTCTGCATGCGGTAAAAACATGAGCGTTAACGAATATAATGCATAGCAGCTGTTCCTCTAATTCGTCACCCTCAAGATTTGAGTCAAAAGACCTCACAAATTGCTGTTAAGAATTATGGAATTACTTTATAAATGAGCGTTAAATTGCGTTGCTTGTTGCGCTCATCGCAAGTGGATTAGCAGGCCACAAAGCAAGCCGTGTACTGTAACCGCAGCGTGCGATACTAATGCCGTCCACTTATTAGCTTGCAACAGGCAATGCTGACAAGGCCTCCCTATAACAACTTTGTGAACTGAATAATCTCGATATGCGTATACCGAATATATATACCGACTCTCATCTCAAAGCCCAAGAGGACATTGAGCTCGATGCCAATGCGTCCCAGCACTTAGCAAAAGTACTGCGGATGAAAAAGGGTTATCAGGTGCGGCTATTTAACGGGGACGGTATGTTTTACCCCGCAGAATTGATCGAAGTCGGGAAGAAGGCCGTTGTCGCTAAAACAGCAGACGCCATTGCCAGCGATACGGAATCCAAAGTGCACACGCATCTGGGGCAAGTAATGTCTCGTGGGGACCGGATGGATTATGCGGTGCAAAAAGCCACGGAGCTTGGGGTATCAGACATTACACCTTTGTTTAGCGAACGATGTGAAGTAAAGCTAACGGCGGAGCGTATAGAAAAACGTAAAGCGCATTGGCAGCAAGTTGCTATTAGCGCAGCAGAACAATGTGGTCGAGCTGTCGTACCAACCATTCACAAGCCCGTTTCGTTGAACGAATGGTTGAAAGCTGAAGCCTCAGAATCTGGCCTCAAATTGGTGTTACATCACCGCGACACTCAAAACCTAGAGGATATTCAGAGTCCGCCTAATCGCGTGACATTATTAATTGGTCCGGAAGGCGGGCTAAGCGAAGCTGAAATCAAACAGGCTTACATGCAACAGTTTATTAGCACAACATTTGGGCCTCGTGTCTTGCGCACCGAAACCGCGCCGGTCACCGCGCTCACTTTAGTTCAATGGCTATGGGGTGACTTCCGTTAAGGACCCTGACCCCATAGAATGACATGCAAATAATCAATTGAAGATGGCGACAATTGCCAGCGTTATACTCAGCAACATAACTTAAGGCCAACCAATGACCGAACCCTCCAAGAAAAAATGGAAACTGCCACTAATCATTATTGCAGTCGCCATTGTCTTACTTGCACTGCTGCGCTTTACAAAGCCCGAGCCACCTACCGTTGCTTCAGAAGAAAAGGCTTGGCTAGTTAATACCGAAAGCATCGAGGTTGGCGCTTATGAACCTCATTTGTCTTTACTCGGCAAGGTCACATCGCCTTTTGACGCGCGCTTGAGTAGCGTTATTTCCGCTGACGTCGCGGCAGTGCCTGCGCGCGAGGGGCATCGAGTAGTAAAAGGTCAAACGCTTGTGTCGCTAGATAAGCGAGAAATAAATTCACGAGTTCAACAAAGGCAAGCCGATGTTGCGGAGCTCCAAGCGTCCGTTAAAGCAGAGCGCAATCGCTTCGCCGCTGACAAGCGCTCGCTGACAGAAGAGCAACGGTTATTGTCTGTCGCAAAAGAAGCCCTGCAGCGACAGGTCAGATTGAAATCCGCCAACCTTGTTGCACAAGAACGCCTAGAGCAGGCAGAGTCAGAATTAGCGCAACGAGCGCTTGCGGTTTCTGCGCGCCAACAATCTATTGATGACCACCCGAATAGACTGAGCCAGCTGGAAGCGAGAACAATGCGTGCGAGAGCGGCGTTGAATGATGCCGAGTTCGATATGGAACGCAGCGATATTAAAGCCCCGTTTGACGGGCTAGTGACACAAATACATGTTGCGCCAGGAGATCGCGTACAAGCAGGCCAAATAATCGCTGGCATTTACGACACAGAACAACTGGAGGTGCGGGCGCAGCTGCCAGACAAGTTTCTGTCTGTGATACGACAAGCGCTGGGTGAAAACGAAATAGTCACCGCTCTATCTGACTATCAGGGCACAACAGTGCGCCTGCAGTTAAATCGTATGGCAGGACAGACCAATATTAACTCAGGTGGCGTGGACGCGTTTTTTACTCCCATGGATAGCGAAACACCCCTAACACTGAACAGCACGCTTAGCCTGAACGTGTCCCTTCCTGCGCTATCGAATACAATCACTCTGCCGGTAAGCGCGCTATATGGCACGAACCGCGTTTACCGAATTACCGATGAACGCATTGAAGCGGTGACCATCAATGTCGTCGGTACGCAAGCTGACAATGAGGGCAGAACACGGGTCATTATTGAAAAAGGAGCGCTGACACAGGGCGAGCCCATCGTGACCACTCAGCTGCCGAATGCTATTTCGGGCTTAAAGGTTGCCGTCCGGGAGACAACGAGTGAGTGATATCAACGACACAAAATCACTCACTGATGACATAAATCAGCCTTTAGATCCTGCCGACAAGCAAGACCCTTCGATTCATCGATCAGACCTTATTGGCCGTTTTGCCAACCATAAAGTCGCCGCGAATCTGCTAATGCTTATCATGATTTTAGCGGGCGTGATTGCGCTTGGGAAACTCAACACTCAGTTCCTGCCAACCTTCGAGCCTGACTTCATTACGGTAAGAGTTATCTGGCCAGGCGCAAGTGCTGAAGATGTTGCAAAATCCATTGTTACCCCACTAGAACAACAACTCAGAAATCTCGATTATGTCAAAGAGATGACCTCTACATCGTATCAAAGCAGCGGCGTGATTGTGCTCGAATACGATGAAGGGAGCGACATGGGGCTGGCGTTAGACCAGGTGAAAGAATTCGTTAGCCTAGTCAGAAACCTGCCTAGTGAAGCGGAAGAGCCTGAGATCACTAAAATTACGTTTAACGAGGACGTTGCCACCCTAATACTTGCCTCACAGGGAACACTCGACGAACTAAGGCCCTTAGCGTACCAGTTCGAAAGACAGCTGTTAGACAGAGGAATTGCCAAGGTAGAGTTTATCGGCTTACCCGACCAAGAAATCGCGATTCAAGTTACCTCAAAACAGATCGCTAATCTTCAAATGTCCTTGCCCAACATTGGCGACCAAGTGCGCAATGCTAGCCGTGATATTCCCGCCGGAACAAGTGGTAAAGATGAGCTAGCGCGCGAACTTCGCAGTGTTGAACAGCGCCGTACTGAAGCCGGTTTTAATGACTTAGTCATTTTAAGCGCTCGTGAAACAGGACAGAACAGTAACACCCTGCAACTTAGCGACATCGCAAATGTTGAACGCAGAAATAAACCAAGCCAAGTTGAAGTGTTCTACCAAGATCAGCCCGCGGTGCTACTTCGCGTGCTGAGAACCCCCTCTTCGGACACTTTAGAGGCAGCCGCCACCGTTAACGAATGGATGACGGAAACTCGCAAGCTATTACCGCCCACCGTTCAAATTCAAGCGTACAACGAAGCCTACGTGTTGATCGAAGACCGCATCAACCTGCTGCTGAAAAATGGTATTGGCGGGTTGATATTGGTGATCGCTATTCTATTTATATTTTTGAACGGTCGGGTTGCGTTTTGGGTGGCTGTTGGCATTCCTATTTGCTTTATGGGGACACTTGCAGTGCTCTATTTGGCTGGCGGCAGTATTAACATGGTGAGTATGTTTGCGCTGATTATGGCCCTGGGTATTATTGTCGACGATGCCATCGTTGTGGGCGAAGACGCCATGACCCATTATGTCAGCGGCGAGAACCCGCTTCAGGCCGCTGAGGGCGGAGCACGCCGAATGTTTGTTCCGGTGCTTAGTTCGTCCCTCACCACGGTGGCCGCTTTTTTGCCCCTAATGCTGATCAGCGGCATCATTGGAAACATCCTCTTTGCAATACCTCTGGTAATTGTGTGCGTAATCATTGCCTCGGTAATCGAGTGTTTTCTGATACTTCCAGGGCACTTGAATCATAGTTTCAAAAAGGCACATCGGGGTGATCCGCCCTCGCCTATGCGCTTAAAGCTAGACAATGCCTTCGTCCGTTTTCGCGACGAAACGTTTCGCCCGCTTGCGCAAAAATCCATAGAAAACAGAGGCGCAACGCTTGCTTTTGCCTTTGCGGTTTTTGTTATTTCAATATCACTCATTATTTTCGGGCGTATACAAACCGACTTTTTCCCCCAACCTGAAGGCCACATTTTACTGGGCAACGCTAAATTTGCTTCAGGCACACCTCCAGAAAAAGTGCATGACTTTGCTCGGCACCTAGAAGACGCCCTATGGAAGACTAACGACGACTTAAAAGGCCGCCAAGATACTGATGAAGACCTTATCGTGCATGCCGTTTTGCGTATCAACCAAGCCACCTTCGACGGTGGCGAGAACTTTTCACAAGGTGAGCAGTATGCGTCCTTGCATGTAGAGCTGCTAACACCAGACGCCAGAGAAGTTAGGAATCCAGAGTTTATTGAGCAGTGGCGCAGTAATTTGCGAATTCCAGATGGCATGGAGCAGCTCAGTATTACTAGTCCCAGAGGCGGCCCCCCCGGTAAAGACATCGATATCTTTTTGAGTGGACAGTCCGCCGAAGTGCTGAAAAAGGCAGGCGAAACTATTGCCGCTAAGCTGGCCACGTATCAAGGGGTTAACGATATACAAGACGATATTCCCTACGGAAAAAATCAATACTTGTATTCTCTTACGCCACTCGGCGAGTCGCTTGGCTTAAACGTCGCAGAGGTCGGCTCGCAGTTGCGCGCCGCTTACGACGGCCAGCTCTTGCAAGTTTTCTATGATGAAAACGAAGAAATTGAAGTGCGTATCGTGCTACCCGACAACGAAAGGAATATGTCTAGCTCTCTGGAAAACTTTCCTATTGTCACGCCCAATGGCGGCGTCACTCCGCTGACGAATGTTGTTCAACTAAGCCATCGAAAAGGATTGGAATTAGTGAGACACACCGACGGTCAATTAGGCCTGCATGTGACTGCCGGAGTTAACCCGGCTGAAAATAACGGCAACGTTATTCTTGAAGACATGCAAATTGAATTCTTGGACAATATTTCCTCCGAATATGGCGTTAGTATTGACCTAAAAGGTCGCGCCGAAGAGCAAAAAAAGACCGGCCAAGATATGATGCTGGGCGCGTTGATAGGGTTTAGTCTTATTTACATAATCTTAGCGTGGGTATTTGGCTCGTACTCCTGGCCGATCGCTGTTCTGCTGGCGATACCATTAGGCATTTCTGGGGCTATTTTGGGCCACTGGCTGCTGGGGCTTAACCTAACAATGTTGTCTTGGTTTGGCTTTTTTGGTTTATCAGGGATTGTTATCAATGACGCAATTATTCTTGTCACGTTTTATAGAGAACTGCGAGAAAAAGGCATTGCAATAAAAGAAGCGATTGTCGAGGCCAGCTGTTTAAGACTAAGAGCAGTATTGCTGACTTCTTTAACGACGATTGCCGGCTTACTGCCATTGTTGTTTGAGACATCGTTGCAGGCGCAATTTTTGATCCCAATGGCCGTGAGTATTTCCTTTGGACTCGCCTATGCAACCGTATTGATCCTGTTCGTTATTCCCACGCTTATTTCGTTAATCGAAGAGAAAAGAGAAAAATGGGGGCGAACCTAAACTAGCGACTTCACGCTCGGCAGTGTTTTTTGGCCGTAGGCGAGTCAGCAACCACTAAACGAATGATCAAAAAAGGCCTGTTAGCGCGCCGACTAACAGGCCTTTCTATCCTCATAATGTTGTTATAGCTTACTAGAACTATAACAAACGACCATCAAGCCTATCTTTAAAACGTAGCACCTAACTGTAACGCGGCGCCCACCGTGTCAGACCCCGAGTCACTCAGCGCGGCTAACTCAACCGTTGCACCCAAAACGTTAAAGCCCAAGCCGGTGGTGAATAGCGACCCTGGATCGCCCGCTAAGTTGTGCCGAACGCCCAAACGAAACTGCACGGTCTCAAACAAATCATATTCAGCACCGACGCCAAAGTATTGAGAGTCGTCCTCATTCATCAAGGCATCACTTTTCGTCAAATCCAAGTCTGCGGCAACAATATAAGCGTCGCCAGAGTACGAAATCCCGACACTTGCGGTCGGATTCAGTTCAATTTTCTTACCCGCAATTTGGACATCATCCGGCGAATTCGTGGAGCCGATAATGACAGTATCCTGGGTTGTAATGCTCATAGGTATAAGGTTCTGGATCGCAAAGCCTGTCATCCACCGACGATCACGGTCTAGGTACATTGCTGCACCTAGGTCGAGATTAAATGCACTTTTACTGACCTTCGTATCTTTTAAATCTTCGCTGTCAAAATCGTCAAAATTATCGACGTCGTAACTATAGTCATAGGCACGCAGGTCAACGACTTTGGGAGACACACCCAGCGCCACGTTATAACCCGATATCTCAAAGTTACGCGCTAAACTAACACCTGCTTGAGCGGTTGACGCACCCACTGCTCGCACAGTCGACTGAAGATCATTACCCGACACATCATAATCAATGTCATTAGGGTCGATAAAACCGGCTCCGTTAGCTTCGGTAATAATTTGATCCAAAATCGCCTCATCCCTGAAATTAAGTCCAGCGGTTACTCTAGCAGCACCTGACAAAAAGACCCCGACGGCAACTGATTTACTCGGAACTTGAAACGTCACCCCCACGCCTACATCGACAACAGCCTGGTCTTTATCGATTCGAGTCAGCTCATCCCTTAATCGCGTCGCTTGCGCTGCGACCTCTGCCGTTGAACCGGCTGCATCGCCTACGTCAAAGTTGTTAATGGAATCTTCAAACGGATCCAAAAAGTTTTCTTCAAACTCATCCGCGGTATCAATTAACTCATCTTCATCACTTGCAATGACGGCCACAGATGGTAACAACATGCCAAAGTCGTCGGCTTTTTCTTTGTGCTCAATCGCTAACAAGGCAGGGTTGTAAAAACTCGCTGCAGCCGGACGCGCAGCGGCCACTCCGACGCCACCCATTGCAAACGCCCGCGCATCAAGAAAACGAGGGGGTCCTGCGAAAGCGTCCATTGAAAACGCAGCGATTGCTGTACAAAGTGTAATCGGTTTAAGCTTCATAGCGTGTCCCTAAGCAAACGATCTTTAGATAATTGATTGTGCTTTTTAGCATAGACCAGCCTTTACACATTTCTAATCTAATCTGCTCACGCTCACTCTTTAGACAAAAGCATCTAGCTTTCGTCACTTACCATAGACCGCAGTGTCACTTTTCCCATTGCCTGATCAATCAATTCGTTAACTTGCTGCGTCTGGTCACGTAATGCAGAATCAACGTTTAAGTGCTGATGAAGTTCGTAGCGGTCGCTTCGGATTGCCTTGTAAATATCAGACAAGAAAATCATATCTGTTGAACGAGCCGGTGCAAGCTGTTCGCATTTGTCGCCGACTAACAGCAGCAGCCGCGCATCGATCAAGCGGTCAATCACTTGTCGGGTTAAAATTCCGGGAATAAATGGAATCGCCTCAATCACGCTTTGTTCAAGCGGCTCTTGCTTAATATCGTAGGCACGCGCGACATCCATCATCACTTTCACCGCAAGCTCCTCCGCCAGCTCCGGGGTCGCCTCTACTTTGTCATGCTTGGTTACATAGTTCCCATGCTGGTAATAAAACGCAATACTCGAACCCAACAGCAAGATTAGCCAGTTCATATACAGCCATATCAATAAAACGATACCTACCGCAAAGCCAGAATAAACCGCGTCGTACTGAGTAGAACTCACCACAAAACGCGCAAACGCAAGACTCATCACTTGCCATGCAAGACCCGATACAGATGCCCCTATCAATGCGCTACTAATCTTCACCTGTGCATTTGGCATGAGCAGATAAAAGAAAAAGAATCCCATTACAATGGTAAATAGCGGCGCCAACTTAGTCAGAATTAGAATCAATGAGCCAAAAGGTTCAATATCCGCTAAAGTTTGCACGACACCAAGGCTACTGGTCGCTGCAGTGAGACTGACAGCCATCATGACCACAATAGGTCCAAGAAAAAGTGCACTTAAGTAATTACTAAACCGCCTCGCCAACGACCTTGGCCCAGGTGCATACCAAATACTATTGAGCGCTTCTTCTATTTTTTTTATCAACGACAGCACCGTGTAGAGCAGCATGACTAGACCCACCGCGCCCAAAACGCCCACCTTTAAATTGGATACGAACTGCAATACGTTTTCATATATTTCTAGCCCTTTTTCTCCCATCGGTTCAAAAAACTGGTAAAGCATTGGCGTGAACTGATCTTGAACATTAAACAAAGCCAATAGGGAAAAACTCAGTGCCAGCAACGGAACAACAGATAGAATCGTCGTGTACACCAAACTCATCGCGCGTAAGGTAATATCCCCCTGCGCAATATCTTTCAGCACCGCATACGCAATTCGCAGTGTTTGCCATGCCACTTTATTCAAGCTCTTTGGCGGGCCGGCATATTCTGATAATAACCAGTTTTCGATACGACTCTTCTGTGTGTTCAATGACTCGAGCATGTACAATCCATTCTTATCGTTTTAACGCGTCCGTATGAGTATAGATCCCAACGCATGTTTAATTTTTTTGAAAACCTAGTTCGCCCCTTCCCTCCGGAGGAACCGCAGCAGCCCCCCAAAGATATTAAATCATTTTGCCTGCATTACACACAGGGCGCGATACCACAGCTTATTATTATGTCGATTCTGACGGCGTGCATCGCATTAATGGAAGTCACGCTATTTGGATTTTTGGGGCAGCTAGTCGATTGGCTATCGACTAAAGACCCTCAAGCGCTATGGCAGGACGAAGGCGGAACACTCATTGCACTGGCAGTTCTGATTCTATTTGGCTTACCGCTGACGGTGTTACTTCATTCCTCGATCGTACACCAAGCATTGCTTGGCAATTACCCCATGCGTATTCGCTGGCAAGCACACCGCTATCTGCTAGGGCAAAGCATTTCTTTTTATCAAAATGAATTCGCGGGTCGCATCGCAACGAAAGTAATGCAAACGGCGCTGTCAGTGCGTGAAGCTGTTATGAAGCTGTTAGATGTGCTGCTTTTTGTCGCCGTCTACTTCATTGGAATGGCAGTGGTCGTTGCAAATGCTGACTGGCGCTTAACTGCGCCATTGTTAGTGTGGCTTATTGGATATGGCCTGACGCTACGGCACTTTATTCCTCGTTTAAGAGCTATCTCAGCAAAACAGGCAGACGCTCGTTCACAAATGACCGGAGCGATTGTCGATACCTATACCAACATCCAGACAGTGAAACTGTTTTCGCATTCCCAACGCGAATCAGACTATGCAAAAAATAGCATGGATGGCTTTCTGCAAACGGTTCACCCTCAAATGCGCTTGGTAACTCTGCTCAATGTTAGCGTCTGGATACTAAACGCATTGCTTATCTTTTCCGTGTCAGCAATGTCCATCTGGTTATGGTCTCTTGGAGCAGTCAGTACCGGAGCCATCGCTGTCGCGGTCGGTTTAGGACTGCGTTTAAACGGTATGTCTCAATGGATTATGTGGGAAGTATCTAGCCTTTTCGAAAATATTGGCGCTGTTCAAGACGGTATCAATACCCTAGCGCAAGCGCGCGACGTGCAAGATAAAGACGACGCTCCGCCTCTTGAGATAGCCACTGGCGCGATAGAGTTCGATGATGTTTCGTTTCACTATGGCAAAGGTGAAGGCGTCCTCGATCACCTCAATTTACAACTGAAACCCGGTGAAAAAATAGGCATTGTCGGGCGTTCAGGCGCAGGCAAGTCCACCTTAGTGAACCTGCTACTGCGATTCCATGAACTAGAAGGCGGCGCTATTCGCATTGACGGGCAAGATATTTCGAAGGTTAAGCAGGATAGCCTGCGAGCGCAGATAGGCGTAGTTACCCAAGATACCTCTTTAATGCATCGCTCTGTGCGCGAAAATATTATCTATGGCTCGCCTAATGCGAGCGATGAGCAAATGGTACTCGCCGCACAGCAAGCGGAAGCTCACCAATTTATTCAAGACTTGAGCGACCCAACAGGTCGAACTGGCTACGACGCACATGTCGGCGAGCGAGGGGTGAAGCTTTCAGGAGGTCAGCGCCAACGCATTGCTATTGCCCGCGTACTGCTTAAGGATGCGCCAATACTGATACTTGATGAAGCGACCTCCGCACTGGACTCTGAAGTCGAATCAGCGATCCAAGCGAGCCTTTACAAACTGATGGAAGGTAAAACGGTAATTGCGATTGCACACCGACTATCGACGATTGCCGCCATGGATAAGCTGATAGTGCTCGACAATGGAAAGATCATTGAACAAGGAAACCATCAGTCATTATTGGATAATAATGGTCTATATGCGCAACTTTGGGAGCGCCAATCCGGGGGCTTTATCGGCGAGTAAATTACTCTGCGCTAAAGCCCTGTTCTCAACATCACGCCTAAAGACGTTTATATCTTAGTTTTCAACGAATGCTCGCTCGATAACATAGTGGCCTAAGTCACCCTGCCGCGCTTCTCGAAAACCCTTTTCGTCCAAAATATCACAGGTATCTTTCAACATACTCGGGCTGCCACAAATCATGAAGCGGTCGTGATCTAGGTTAAGCTCAGGAAGTCCAACATCCTGATTTAACTTACCCGTGCGAAGCGCATCCGTAATACGGCCTTGAGTATGAAAATCATCTCTTGTCACCGTAGGGTAGTAAATCAACTTATCGCGCACATCGTCACCAAAATATTCATTCAGTGGTAACTCATCTTTAATCATATTTTGATACGCGAGTTCAGAGGTGAAACGTGTGCCGTGCGTCAAAATTACTTTATCGAAGTTAGCATAGGTCTCTGGGTCTTTAATGATACTCATAAAAGGCGCTAAACCGGTTCCAGTACTGATCAAATACAAGTTTCTTCCGGGCAGCAAATTGTCCAGTATCAATGTTCCTGTAGGTTTGCGGCTTAACAATACCTCGTCACCCGGCTGAACTTTCTGGAGCTGTGATGTTAGCGGCCCGTCCGGCACTTTGATGCTAAAAAACTCTAGCTCTTCTTCATAATTTGCACTGGCAATACTGTAGGCGCGCATCAGAGGTTTTCCTTCGCGCTCCAGCCCCAACATAATAAAATGCCCGTTTTTAAAGCGAAAAGACGGGTCTCGACTGGTCGTAAAGCTAAACAAGGTATCGTTCCAGTGCTTCACGCTCGTTACCTTTTCTTTCATAAAACCAGCCATGCGACGTACTCCGTTTAGTTACCTAATGATTTGAAATACATAATAAGTGTCGCTAATATATCTGTAAAACAAATATTATTAATATAATTAATCGATTTTACCGATCATTGAGTTTTTGGAGTTCTTACATGCGTTACTCACTCAAGCAAATCGAGGTCTTTCTAAAGACAGCAAAATGTCAAAACCTAACAAAAGCGGCTAACCAGCTGGCAATGTCCCAGTCCGCCGCAAGTGAGTCATTAAAAGCGCTAGAAAAACAATTTGACGTTGAACTGTTTGACCGCATTGGTAAGCGTCTGCAGCTAAACGATTTTGGCAAGCTCGTTCAGCGCGAAGCTGAAACCCTTATAGAGCAAGCACAGGTGCTCGAAAAAGCACTACTCAAACATGACGAGCTAGGAAGTATCAAAGTCGGTGCAACACTCACGATAGGAAACTATCTCGCGATAAATATAATCTCTGATTTCCGCCTACAGTACCCGGGTGCAAATGCATCGTTAGAGGTGGCAAACACCACTCAGATCGCCAAGAAAGTAAGGGACTTTGAACTGGATGTTGGTTTAATCGAGGGCGAAGTTAGCGATCCAGAGCTCGAAGTTAGCCCTTGGAGAGATGACGAGCTAGTCGTCTTCTGCTCGCCTCTACACCCCTTGGCGTCGAAAAAAGCGCCACTATCAGACCAAGATTTAATCGATGCCCAGTGGGTGCTAAGAGAACATGGTTCAGGCACACGACAAGCATTTGATTATGCAATGCACGGCGTACTTTCTGAACTCAATGTAACGCTCGAGCTGCAACACACAGAAGCGATAAAAAAAGCAGTTGAAGCAAACCTGGGACTAGGCTGCCTGTCAGGAGTCACACTGCAGGAAAGTTTTTCTCAAGGAAACCTTGTTCCTCTTACCGTGCCGCAACGCAACTTCAAGCGAAAGTTTTACATCATCCTAAGAAAGGGAAAATACTTAAGCTCTAGCATCGAAAAGTGGCTAAAACTCTGCCAATCCTACCCTTCTTCTTAAGCATCAATATGTCTAAAGTTGGACGATACACCGCCATCATAGGCCCGAAAAATCAACTACTTTACGAAATAGCGAAGATACTTTTTGCTGCCCAAATAACAACGAGCCACTACACGGTCAAAGTTGCCGCCTGAACTATCAAGACGCGCTTTTTAATTCGTAGTTTCAACGCGAACGTAGTTCGTTTTTGAATTCTGATCACACTCTGCTCGACCCGAGAGCACTTCCCAACAAGCTTAAAACTTAGTATACGAACCGACGCAGCTTGGTTAATGACGTTTTTCTGACCTCCTCGCGATTTTTATGTGATAGCCATCCCATTCGTTTTTGTTGGATTTCTTTTACATTTAGAACATCGATATACTCAGGCAACTTTCCTATTGGATATATCTGGGACAACACTCTTCATGAGAAGCTTTTCACTAACGCTACGTTCGGCCTCTTTGTTTGGCATCATTACGTTGATGAGCGCCTGTACAAGTTCTGACCCTGCAGAAAGCTCAAGTACGTCGATTAACACCGAAAACATATTCACCGCAGACATTGTTATCCCTGCAGGAGATGACTTAACAGGCCTCTACTCGTTTAACTCAGATAACGTACGCAGTGCGGAACGCGCTCGCTTTTATCAGGGCGATGACATGTTCTTTGAGATGAATACCGACCAGTCCCTTCAAGGTTGGGAATATATGGCCTACGTATATCAAAACGAAGATGGCCATGATGCAGTTTATGTCTACAACTACAGTAAATCAGCCAGTAAGAAGATTACTGAACTGTGGGATTATGACGGAGAAATATGCTCTATTTTGCCTGTGCTCTCGGGAAACCAAACAATATATGACGACCGAGAGCGCCACAAAGCAAAGCTTTCTCATCGCAAAAAAATATATGCGGATGTTCCTCAAACGCCTGCGCAAGCTTGCGACCCATTATTAAACCTGCGCATCGAAATATCGTTCGAGAAAGGGCTGAATGCAGCTGACATCAATGTCGCACAACTAACGTCAATTGCTCGCGGAGTGATGATTGACTATGAGTCCAGCGAGAATGTAACGGGTAGAGATGCGCGCGTATTCGACAACCGCCAGGGAACGATAGAATTTAAAGGCATCATTGAACCAAGCAGTTCGACCAGATCTTCCGAAGAAATCCTGTACTGGTCAACAGTGATCGCCGACAACTCCGATATCGTCTTCGCAGAGCAAGTGTCAAACACTCATGTGCTGCTGCAAACCGCGACTGACCTCTATATCGCTCTGCTGTCCGAGCTTTTTTCGTTCGATAGCCTGAGTAGTTCAGTGCCCGACACCATCGACAGAATTTTATTTGAAAACTCGAGACATACTCTAGAGGTGCCTAACGCTAGTTCTTCCGTGCTTGTTGCATCAAATGGTGCCGACTTCATCATTCGCGACAACGACTCTCTCTACCTTTATCGAGATGAAATCTTCGAAGAAATTTACGAATTACCTCCGACGGTCGTTTCAATAGAGCTCACTCTGTTAGATGATGGCGACATCTATATTGCTCAGCATTACAATGGCTTCAGTACGCTTGCCAGCGTTATAAAGACTGGAGCAACGTGGGATACTTCAACTAGCCTTCTTGGCGGCTTATCAAGCGAACAGCTGTTGATTGACAGTATTGACAACAACTTATACGTTTCTACTTTCAATCTTGGCCCCAGTGAATTCGGCTGGCACGCACGCGTGTTTAGCGCGGGAGCGCTATCTGAGGGACCATTCGAAAATACACAGTTCTTAGTCAGTAACCGAATAGACCAAACCGAAAAAACACCTTACATCCTAGCAAGCGACGACATAGACGCTCGCGCGTTCATGATCGAACCAACGCTGCATGACTATGACGAAGAACGCGCAGACGGTCGAGAACTAAAACTAGATAGTGACGAAAATACTATCAGAGACAGTGACGGCAATGCGGTGACACTGAATTATGGGTCGATTGGATCAACCATTCAAAACGCAAGCAATCTTATCGTCGTTAACGATATTTACGCCTATTTCGACACGCTCAATGACGATGACAGTCAAGAGAAGCAGTTCGTCGATTTGGGTGAAAACGACTCTTCAAGCATCCGAAGAATGTGGACATCCGATGTTGACTAATTGCGCTACTCGAATAGCACAAACAGGCCTAATTCAATTTATGCGCAACAGACCTAAGATAAACACATTCTATTGCCTAACCTTATTCGTCGCTCTTTTTTTGTCGGGCTGCTCTGACTCAGAACCGCTTGGTAATTTTTCAGATCCAAACGTAGTGACTCCCGTTAAGTATCCGTTTATTAGCGAAGGCGTCGTTTATGAATACGACCCCGCTAGACAGCGAACATCACAAGTGCTTTCTCTCAGCGATAAAATTTTCACTTTACTAGATACTGATATAACAAGCTCAACTCTCGGGCCAGACCCAGAGGAAACAAATGTTGCTGTCGATGATTTTAAAGAATTTCGCTTGCGCAACCCCTTACCCAACTTTATTGCCTATATTGACGAAAGTACGCTTTGGCTTTACGAGCTCGAATATAGGCATACCCATGAAATCTATAACTTCGACTCAGACAGCAATATAAGTGGCCGTGAAAACGTTTGTAATATAGAGCAGTTTACGATTGCAGACGACCTTTCTCTGGAAGCGGGTAAGTTGAATTTGTTCGATGATATGGTTATTCATGTAGAGGCTGTGCCAGCGGGCGAAGACTGCTCAGACCCAAACCAACGGGCCTATTATGCAATCAAACTTCTCCCTAACCCGGACCAAGAATTTCGGATTAGACAACCTTCCGAAGATGATAATAATGGCGCATTTGTAAATGTCGTTTATCCGGCTCTGTATGGTGAAAAAACGCTATCGACTGAAAGCTTAATGTATTCAGGTATCCCTATTGTTGACATCCCAAACCTGCTGAGCATCCACATTGGAATATCTCGACGGGACAACACGCTAAATGCCTACCTGACCAACGTCGAACAAGACGAAACCACCCCGTTATGGACACTCCAAGGCACGGATTTTTCAGACTTCGCCGAACAAAGAATCCTAGGTAACAATCAGCTCAAATTGAAAACACTTGATAACCGAGTTCATCGCGGCCTTCCTTATCTAAGAACATTTGGCGCTTATATCTTCAGTCATGACAATGACTTTTTCGCTTTGGACAAAGACACTGTATTTGATGATGACCGAAACGTGGTCAGGCTGAACGCACTAAACTCGCCATTTATTTCGCTAGACCCAGCAGAGACTTTCCGCTATGACGACATATACCAAATTACAGAAAACGGCGAAGCGTTTTTCGCGCTCACGAATGAAGTAAAGATCGTCACTGACGATAGCCAGTCAATGCAGACGCTTGATATCAATATTGCAGAACCTGGAATCCAAGCAAAAGATCCTTTTTATATCGAGCAAGGTGTCGGCATTATAAAAGAGTATATAGATGGCGACACATCAATCGTCAGTTTGTCGACCGGTAACGTGGAACAAACGATTTGGCCAAAGTCCGACCAGTTTATTTTCAACTATGACAAAATCCCGGGCGCGCCACTTAATATTAGCTTTGTAAATGAAACATCTAACTCTTGGGAAACGATATTTAATAACGGTTTAACGCAAATAACAGCGAGCACGAAGGTAACAGCGAAAACAATTCCCGTGCCATTTTATGATTATCGCTCTTACGTCAATCATGACGACGAGTTTAGCCAAGGCCTATCACTCGCTTTATTCAACTCGCCGGCGACGCTGATCGGTCAGCCTCCAGCGCTGGCACCGTCTTCCCTCTATCTTTATAACCCCAGCAACGATGCGATAGAGTCTCGTGGCGAAAAGATTACTGAATTCCCAGGCTACCTCACCCCGAGTGACTTCAATGCTGTCTATGTATTTAACGACGAGTTTGGACTCGCTACGCTAGAAAGTACTGACGGTTCAAGGTTTTATTACTTTGACCCTGCGAACAAAGCAAACAATGAAGATATAGGCACACAAGCAGCACAAGATGATGAAGACAGCATCGATGCCGAACAGCCAGAGGATGATCAAAATCTGGGCGACAATGAAAACACTGCCGGCAGCGACTTAGAGTGGATTCTATAACTGACTCGATCAACTCCCAACCCGTCAACCTCGAAAAGCATCAATCAACGAATGTCGGCTAAACGCCTTTTCTGAATAGCGCTCAGTTTTTTCAGTTCGCATTCTCGGCGAGTTGCAAAAGATCGATCATTAACACGCTCACAGTAGACCACTCGTAGTGGGCGGTCACTTCTAAAATACTTTGCCCCTCGCGCGGACTGACCTAAATGTGTGGCTAAATGCTCGCTAAATCGACGCTCAACATCGGTACTAATTCCAGTATAAAGACGCCCCTTCTCCGTCTCCACCATATAAACGAACCAACTCTCCGTTTCTCTATTCGTCAAAAAAATACTCCATTTTCCAGCCTAGCCTGCATCAAGACACTGCCACCATTTGACTCAGTCCAACAAAGTTTCAATACTAAGTCGTCCCCAACGAAAAACCCTGAAAACACCCATCGCTAGCTCGTACATTATTGTCAAGCCAGCGGCTCGGTGTACTAAAAAGGCTTTCTTTCAAGCAAAGCATTAGTTTTGAACCAACAAATGTAAACTTTACGTAAAACCCGTACATTTTCGCGCGTATCGAATGCAATCCGACACCAGAAACACTATTCTTTGCGAACAGTATCTTTATGTAACGAGATGTAAGCCATGCATAACTTTAGCCCTCGCGGTCGATCACATCAGAACAAGAAGGCTGACGAGCGATATCGCCCCCTAAAGCAACACAGCAGTATATGGGAAATGAGTGCGGCTGACGCTCTTAAGGTCAACTATCTTACCCAAATACATTGCAGCGCCGACAAACTGCCCCGTAACAAAGTCTAATTGCAGCGTTCTCTGCTTGAGCCCCATTAGGGCTATCTCTATAATGCCCGAACAATCTTTTTCAGGCGCATTAAATGACAGACCAACCTATCGCAAGCACTGAAGCACTTTCAGAGAGAGCCAAGTTTAATCGACTATTTTGGCATAGCCGCCGTGGCATGCTCGAGCTAGACGCGCTACTAGTCCCCTTTTTAAAAGAAGCCTACAACGACCTTAGCGCAGATGACCAAGCTCGTTATGAGCAGCTCCTTGAATCCGAAGATACCGATATGTTCAGCTGGTTTATGCAAAAATCGTCACCTGAAGACCCAGACATGGCTCGCATCGTTAAAATCATCTTAGACCGTGTTCAGCCAGATTAGGCTAACCTTCCGGCCAAACCATCATTTTGCCATCACCTTGGCCGTGGTAGCTCTTTGTGCTTGTGCGCTGGTTTTTTCAATGGCGCTACCTAAAGCAATATCGACAATACTAAGCGTATTTTTTTGCATTGTGCTTGGGTATTACGGCTGTCGCGACGCGCTTTTGATTCACCCCAATTCTGTTATATCCCTGCAAGATACACTTAACAACGACAAGCTTATAAGCCTAACGATGCACAACGGCAAAACAAAAAAATACAGTGTCTCGCGCGCTATAATGTGGAGCCCTAACTTCCTTGTTTTATACCTTAACGAAAACACAAAGCGTCAAAAACTACTGCCTTTTGCTAGCCGAAGTGTCATTATCTCATCGCATAATACTCAGTTAACATCGGGCAGTATGGTGCTTTCACAAGAACACGCGGTCAGACGCCTGCGCACTCTAATCGAGCATGATTTTTACCGACCTATTCCAGAGACCAACGAAACGTGACGACAACGCTAACACCATCTTATGATGCGCTTTTTCTTAGTTCTGGCTCAATCGAGCTCCCATACCAAATTATCTCGGTGGAAGGAGCTGACGCTGAAAAGTTTCTGCAGGGACAGTTAAGCATTGACGTCACAGACCTATCCGAAGGTAAGGTTGACATGGCAACGGCCAATACCCCAAAAGGTCGTATTTATGGCCTTTTTAAAATACTAAAAGAGGATCAGCGGTTTTTGCTGCGCGTGCACAACACAATGGCGGAAGCCGTGTTTGCTCGACTCAATAAATACAAAGTGTTTTTCAACTGCGCACTCAAAATTGAACATAGCTACAAAGTCTTTGGCGTAGTAAAGCCTGTCATCACGAAGCATGAACGACCAACGCGGGGAACGTTTGTAAAGACTGATAGCACGCTGCTTATTGCGCTCGATAACACGACAGAACTTTATGAGAAGTGGACCGATGACAATTTGTTAGAAGACAATGCTGGCAACGTCGCTGCTGAAGACTGGTCCGTTATGGAATGCATTAATGGTATTCCAGAAATTTACCCAGAGACCTGCGAATCCTTTATTCTTCAATACCTTAACTTACATGAGCTTGGTGCTGTCAGCTTTAAGAAAGGCTGCTATACCGGCCAAGAAATTATCGCTCGAATGAAGTTTCTCGGAAAACTAAAGAAAAAAACCTTTCTGATAACCTGCCCTGAAAAAAGTAACGTGTCTCCGGGAAGCCCATTACTAGACAAAAACAATGCTAAATGCGGCGAAGTGGTGAGAATGCATTATTCATCGACGATTGGAAGTGTAGGATTAGCCGTTCTGCCCATCATAGACGACGAGAAAGGCCGGACTCCGATCAGGGTCTCGTCTGAGAGCGAAGCATTTTTCACTATTCATGCCCTGCAATATTAATGCATGTATCCGTAATTAGTTGACGCAAATACCTCACGCTCTGCTATAAATAAGTATGTATTGAAAAACGAAATCCCTCTTCGTTTTCATTTAAATCTTACGTATTTTCTGAGGCAGCTATGTCAGAGCTCGGGCAAAAAATTAAAGACGATATTATTATCGCAATCGACAACGACACCCTCGTCTTGCCGACCCTTCCAGAAGTCGCGTTAAATGTCCGCGAAATTACTGAGAATGAAGATTCAGGTATTGCAGACCTAATTGAAGTAATTAACCAAGATGCAGCCTTATCCGCACGCATTCTTAAAGTATGCAATAGCCCTCTATTCAGAGGGGCAAGTGAAATCAACAATCTAAACATGGCGGTCGGACGCTTAGGCATGCAATACACAAGCAGCCTAGCAATGGGACTAGCAATGGAACAAATGTTCCAAGCAACATCAGAGATGATAGACATCCGGATGCGGGAAACATGGAAGCGCAGCACAGAAATTGCCGGCGTTTGCAGCGTACTAGCAAGACGAGAGGGCCATCTCAACGCAGGGCAAGCAACGCTGGCTGGGTTAATACACGCCATTGGCGCATTACCCGTTCTCAAGTATGTCGAAGACAATGACGTTCAAATCAACAGTGTTATGCTGGACAACCTGTTGGATGAGCTCCAACCGATCGTTGGCGATAAGATTTTGGAGAAGTGGGCCTTCCCACAAGAGTTGAGAATCATCCCGAAGGCCAGTGTCGACTTTTCTCGTCAGGTTGATAAAGCCGATTATGCCGACTTAGTAACCATTGCCCTGCTGCAGTATGTCGCCGGAAGTGACCACCCTTACACCGAGCTCGACTGGACTCAAATCACCGCATTTAAACGCTTAGACATTGATCCGAATTTCACCGAAGAAGAAGACGAAGATCTAAATGCGGAAATGGCTGCTGCAATGGCTCTTCTAGGCTAGAAAGCCAACGCTAAAGTAGTGCGTGAATTGACTAGGGCTGCCAATCTATCGGTTTCAGCCCTTTTTTATGCAAGTAAGAATTAGCTAACGAAAAGTGCTTACAGCCAACAAAGCCTCGATAAGCGGACAGCGGCGAGGGGTGTGGCGCCTCAAGAACACAGTGGCGAGAGCGGTCAATCATTTCCCCCTTGCGCTGCGCGTAACCTCCCCAAAGCATAAACACAACGCCGTCACGCTGATCGTTTATTACCTCAATAACCCTGTCAGTAAAAGCCTCCCAACCTTTTCCTTGGTGCGAATTAGCCTGGCTATTCTCAACCGTTAACACCGAGTTTAATAACAGAACACCCTGCTTTGCCCAGCCGGATAGATTGCCATAGCAAGGCATATCAATACCGACGTCACTAACCAATTCCTTATAGATATTCACCAGCGATGGTGGCGGTTTAACCCCGTCCATGACAGAGAAACATAAACCATGCGCTTGACCCGGACCGTGGTAAGGGTCCTGCCCAAGTATAACGACCTTGACCTGATCAAAAGGCGTTTGATTCAGCGCAGAAAACACTTCTTCGCGAGGAGGATAAATCACTTTACCAGCAAGAGTTTCTTCAGTAAGAAACGCATTCAGGGACGCCATATATGGGCGATCAAATTGATCGCCCACGGCCTGCACCCAAGAGTCTGCAAGAAGATTGATAGCCACGAAATGACTCTATTAAGAGCTCAGCGGCTTCATGTGAGGGAACAAAATTACATCTTTGATCGTAGGACTATCGGTAAATAGCATGACTAAACGATCAATACCAATGCCCTCTCCTGCTGTCGGAGGCATCCCATATTCAAGCGCTTGAATATAGTCTTCATCGAAATGCATTGCTTCATCGTCGCCAGCATCTTTTTCCTCTACTTGCTTCTTGAATCGATTCGCTTGATCTTCGGCATCGTTAAGCTCTGAAAAGCCATTCGCCAGTTCACGCCCACCCACAAAGAATTCAAAGCGGTCAGTAATAAAGGAGTTCTCGTCATTACGGCGCGCCAATGGCGACACTTCCCAAGGGTACTCAGTAATGAAAGTAGGTTGATCCAACTGCTCTTCTGCGGTCGCTTCAAAAATCTCACATAACCACTTACCAGCGCCCCAAGCAGACTGCTTGGCGTCCTCACGAATTCCGACAGAGCGACCGTATTCAATCATTTTTGCAACGTTCGCTTCAGGATCATTAATCACGGCTGGATCAAAAGATGGGTTATGATCAATAACCGCTTGCGCCATACTCAAACGTGTAAACGGCTTAGCAAAATCGTAAACTGTTTCAGTCACAATATTGCCGTCAGCATCTTTAGTTGTAGAGACTATATCCGTTGTCCCGAGCACGTCGGTCGCAACTGAACGCAGCATATCTTCAGTCATATCCATCAAGTCGTGATACGTCGCATAAGCTTGATAAAACTCGATCATCGTAAATTCTGGGTTATGTCGCGTCGACAAACCTTCATTTCGAAAGTTTCGATTAATCTCGAAAACTCGCTCAAAGCCTCCGACAACCAAACGCTTCAGGTATAACTCAGGTGCAATTCTCAAATACATCCCGATATCCAAAGCATTGTGGTGCGTCTCGAAAGGCTTCGCCGTTGCTCCACCTGGAATGGTTTGAAGCATCGGCGTTTCAACTTCCATGAAGTCACGATCACTCAAATACTTACGTATGGCTTCAATAATCTTAGATCGTACCAGAAACAAAGCGCGCGTCTCTTGATTCACGATAAGGTCGACGTAGCGCTGACGATACTTAGTTTCTTGGTCCGATAGCCCATGAAATTTATCAGGTAGCGGTCGCAACGACTTAGTCAATATAGTAAGGTCATCCGCAGACACGACTTCTACATAGAGCTCGCCCTTACCCGACTTATGAATAGCGCCACGAGCGCCCACAATGTCCCCCAAATCGAAGCGCGATTTATAAGCGATTTCTTTTTGAATTTCCTTCGGCACGTAGTATTGAATTCCACCCGATACATCACTGATTTTTCCGAATGGGCCACGCTGAAACATAATCCGACCTGCCACTGATACGTGATGATCTTTCTGCTCAAGCTCTTCCTTCGAAAACTCTCCAAACTCAGCAAGCAGGTCCGCCGCTAAATCTTTTCGCTCAAAATCGTTTCGATGACCATTCGCAGTGCAGCCATCACGCAATTCGCTCAGCTTATTACGGCGCTCCGTAATCAAGCGGTTCTCATCTTCGTTGTTCAAACTATTTTCCTGCTTAGACATGGTCACTTCCGATATAAAAAATTGCTGTTTGATAGGTCCCTGCCGTCACTATAGTCAGACGAAGACTCCTACAAACTTGCTTAAGTTCTTGGGTAATAAACGTGTGTAAAAATTAGGTTATAAGCCTTTCTTCAAGCTTGCTTCAATAAACTGATCCAGGTCACCATCCAATACCGCGTTACAGTTACTGGTTTCCACATTCGTTCGCAGATCCTTTATTCGGGAGGCATCCAGAACATATGAACGAATCTGGCTTCCCCAACCGATATCAGACTTACTATCTTCAAGCGCCTGCGAAGCTTCTGAGCGTTTCATCATCTCTAGCTCATAGAGCTTTGCCCTTAGCTGCTGCATTGCTGTGTCTTTGTTCTGATGCTGAGAGCGCTGATTCTGACACTGCACGACAATTCCACTTGGCTCATGGGTAATACGAATCGCAGAGTCAGTCGTGTTGACATGCTGACCGCCTGCGCCGCTAGAGCGGTACGTATCAATACGCAAATCTGATGGGTTTATTTCGATATCAACGTTATCGTCAATTTCAGGAGACACGAATACAGAGGCAAACGAGGTATGTCGACGACTACCTGAGTCAAAAGGCGACTTACGTACAAGTCGATGCACACCGGTTTCCGTGCGGAGCCATCCAAATGCATATTCGCCAATAAACTGGATAGTGGCACTTTTGATTCCCGCTACATCTCCGTCCGAGACTTCAATCAGCTCAGTTTTGAAACCCTTTTGCTCGCCCCAACGCAAATACATGCGCAAGAGCATGCTGGCCCAGTCCTGAGCTTCTGTACCGCCCGACCCAGACTGAATATCAAGATAAGCATTATTGGGGTCCATTTCGTTCGAAAACATTCGACGAAATTCCAAGGTCTCTAACTGCTGATTTAACGCGCTTAGCTCAGACTCTACTTCAGTAACTGTCTCAGCATCTTGTTCTTCAACCGCGATGTCGAGCAACTCTTGCGCATCCGTCAGGCCACTCTCTAGCAATAAGATCGTTTCAACAACAGCTTCCAGCGCTGAACGCTCGCGACCCAAAGCTTGCGCATTATCCGGGTTATCCCAAACAGCAGAGTCTTCGAGCTCACGGCTTACTTCTACCAAACGCTCGCTTTTAGTATCGAAGTCAAAGGTACCCCCTAAGCGTTGTAACACGCTCAGTCATGCCTTTGATTTGTTGTACTATTGGATTTACTTCCAGCATCGTCGATAGCCCTGTATACCAGTCTTTAAAAAGGCGCGTATTCTATATGAATAAGCGCCTTGGGGCTAGCCGACAAGGGCTAGACTTCGCAAAAACGTGCCGGGCAATCGCTTATGAATCAAGCAGGAATTGCGTCATTTTCACGCTCGAACCAAGCACACATCTCATCAACCGTTTGCGGCCAGCTTTTTTCGTACAAAATTTCATGAAGCGCATCATCAACTTCTTTAAATTGCTTACGCTCAATACGCAACAAATCAAAAAACTGCCGACCCACCCAAGGAGCAACGAGCTCATCATGGGCACCGTGCCAAATACCAACCGGCGTCTCGATATCTCCCGCTTGCTGCTTTACCGTTTCGATGAGTTTCAAATACTCTGAAAACCAACGAGCGGAAACCTTACCGTGATTGTAGGGGTCAGCAGAGTAGGCCTTAACCACATCGGGATCACCACAAACAAAATTATCGTCAATGCCACCACCAAAGCGCAAACGGGGCATTACTTTACTCAGCATACGGCTCATCATCACTTTATGAAATGGCACCGCATAAGACACATCCATGGCAGGGCCACTCAGGGCAAGAGACTTAAATTTACCTGGGTAACGTAGCGTGTGCAGTACCGATATCATCCCGCCCATTGAATGCCCAAGTAAATACTGAGGCGCGACCGCAATACTGCCTCGAAATAACTCTAAATCATCACAATATTGCATCCAGTCATCGACATGACCCGGCAAACCATCTGACTTACCATGCCCTCTATGGTCCAAGGCATGAACTTCGAATCCGAGCTCAACAAAACGTCTCGCTACATCTTGGTATCTACCAGCATGCTCACTCCAGCCATGAGAAATGACAATTGCTGCACGGGGATTTTCTGGTAGCCAGCGATACACGTTTAACTTTAAGTCATCTTCCGTGATTAACACTTCCTCAATAACACGCACGCGTTTAAACCTTCTTATTGTTAGTGAATAGTATTTCTGCTGCGCAAGTCTAAACTAAGAGCCCTTTCGATAACACGACAAAAAATCACACAATTAAGCGAGCAAGATTTTGCACCTAAACCTTTAGCCTCTCAAACAGATAGAGTCCGACTGAATAAATCAACGCTTAGCGCCCATCAGTTATTAAATATCAGTCGGAAACAGATGTATGAAACTAATGTATGAACAGCTTGTTTCAAACTGTCGATTAAGTCATGACACAGAGAGATACAGCCAGTAAGATGCAGCTTGCCCAAACAAAAAAAACAGAGACTCTATGACCCGTCGTTTAATACTCGCTTTCATTCTACTGTGCCCTATCGCAGCACTTGTATCCTTTGCTAATACACAGCTTCCTGACGGCGACTTGACGACTATTCACATGTGCGTGTGGGACCCCATTGGAAAAGCAGGCCCCGCTGAAAAAATAATGGCGGAAGCAAAAATATACGCCTACAAATGGGGCGCAGACCTACAATACACGACATATTCCGACGAACGAATCGCGATGGAGGAGTTCAGACTAGGCCGCTGTGACATGGTCAATATGCTTGGATTTCGTGCGCGAGAGTTCAATGAATTTACCGGTAGCCTCGGTGCAATAGGCGCTATACCCAGCTATGAACATCTTGGCATTATCGTCAAAAGCCTCAGTTCTCCTAAGGCCGCAAAACTCATGCGTGTTGGCGATTATGAAGTAGTCGGTGTAGGCCCTGCTGGCGCCATATTTATGTTTACCCGCGACCGCAGCATACTGCTTCCGGCTGATTTTGCAGGCAAACGTATGGCCGTTCTCGATGACATCCCTGAATCTTCATATCTATCGAAAAAATATGGGATCACTCCGGTTAGCTCGACAATTTTCAATTCAATACTGAAGTTCAACAACGGTAGCGTTGACCTGACCGCCGCACCTGCAATTGTTTACGAACCCTTTGAGATGCATAAAGGGCTGGAGCCTGATGGAGGGATTTACGAAGAGCCCTTTCTATACATCACAATGCAAGTTATTGCCCGTTGGGACAAACTTCCCGCTGAGTTTTCTAAAAAAGCACGCTTAAAAGCCGTTGAAAAGTATCCCGAGTTCGTTAAATTTTTAAAAGACCCCGAAGCAACCATCCCGGAGAAGTACTGGATAAAAATACCCGACGATTTGTACGACTATTGGGTTGAAGACTTCAGACAAAGTCGCCTCGAATTGGCTGATATGGGGATATACGATCGTAAAACCTTGAAACTGATGCGCAAAGTTCGATGCAAACTAGACCCGAAAAGCGCCGAGTGTGCCGCTACCCGCAAAGAATAGAGCGAGCCTCTTATGAGCAACATATGCAGACCAATCCTACTCCTATTACTAGCCTGCAATATTGGCGCTGCATCAGCTAATACCGCACTAAAAACAGACACCGCTGAACTAACGCCTTTCCTCGCTTGCGTGTGGGATCCGTTAGGAAAAGCGGGGCCCGCCGAGCAGATCATGCGAGAAGCAAAAGCCGTCGCGTTTCGCTGGGGCATCGACTTAGACTTTGTTATTTATAGTGATGAAAGAGTCGCCATTGACGAATTTAAAGTCGGTCGCTGCGATGGCGTCAACATGCTTGGCTTTCGCGCACGTGAATTCAACACCCTGACGGGCAGTATGGGCGCGATTGGCGCTATCCCGAGTTATGAGCACCTTGGCATCATCATAAAAAGCCTAAGTTCGCCAAAGGCGGCAAAGCTTATGCGCGTCGGCGACTATGAAATTATTGGTATCGGGCCAGCCGGCGCCATATTTATGTTTACGAGCGACAAATCCATTTTGCTACCAGAGGACTTCGCTGGTAAGCGCATGGCAGTGCTAGACGATATTCCTGAGTCAGCCTACCTTTCAAAAAAACACGGCATCACGCCTGTAAGCTCCACCATATTTAACTCGTTTCTCAAGTTTAATAACAGAAGCGTAGACCTCACTGCTGGCCCTGCCATCATTTATGAGCCGTTTGAGCTTCACAAAGGTTTGGAACCTGATGGCGGAATCTATGCTGAACCTTTCCTATACATCACCATGCAATTCGTTGCGCGCTGGAATACCCTGCCCGCAGACATTCCTCAGAAAACACGTGATTACGTGGTCTCTCATTATCATGATTTTGTAGAGTTTTTGGTAAAGCCCGAAGCAACCATTCCCGAGAAGTACTGGATCGATATACCCTCCCACCTTTACGATCATTGGGTAGAAGATTTTCGTCAAAGTAGAATGGAGCTGGGCGAACAAGGTATCTATGACCCGCGAACACTCAAGCTGATGAGAAAAGTACGCTGTAAGCTAGACCCGAATAGCGCAGAGTGTTCCGCCAGCCGGCGAGAGTAAATAACACGCCAAGGCTTACAGAAATAACTAAAACGCCTGAGTCGACACAGCTTCTGTATGTGGGTCCTGATGAATAATGATATCAACATCCTCAAACAACGCTCTGATATCTGCTTCAACAGCGTCACTCAGCACATGTGCATCAAATAACGAAAGCTGCCCCGCCATCACTAAATGAAGCTGAACAAACTTAGTTCGCCCCGACTGACGCGTACGTAAATCATGCACTTCTATGACATCCGTATGAGACGCCACCACATCAAGGATATTTCTCTGCTCATCTTCCGGCAACTCGCGATCGAGCAATAATTGGACAGACTCATTGCCAATGTCATAAGCCGACTTAAGGATAAACATAGAGATAAGCAAGGCAATCACGGGGTCGGAATATAACCAGCCATAATAGTAAAGCACCAACCCCAACAGAACACCGCCATTACTAAGGAAGTCTGCAGCATAGTGAAGCGAATCAGCCTTAATCGCTACTGAACCAGTTTTTCGCACAACATAGCGCTGAAACATCACTAAAATAGATGTCAGAATAATCGAAAAACCAATCACAGACGTTCCAATCGATAAGGACTCTATGATTTCAGGATTGATAATCCGCTCGATAGAAAAAATAAATAAGAACAATGCAGAACTAGAAATAAAAATTGCCTGACCGAGGCCCGCAAGCGCTTCGGCCTTGCCATGACCAAAACGATGCTCGTCGTCTGGTGGCACCATCGCATAACGAATCGCTAACATATTGATGCCGGATGCTAGCAAATCTAGCAGCGAGTCGACCAACGCTGCTAAAACACCCACAGAGCCCGTCCAAAACCAAGCAGACAGTTTTGCAATGAGCAGAATCAGCGCTACCGCCATGGATGCCCACCCGGCAATAAGAATGAGCTTTTCCGCTGCACTTCTCTCAACCTTCTTGCTGGCTTTAGTCTCTGTTTGCGTCTGCATATTCAAAACGAATTAATCTCCTCATTGTCGTTTGGCTCTAGTGTCAAACTAAAAAGGTCCACAAGGTACCACTCATCACAAGCATTATGGCCGCTATCACCCAAGGGTGTGGAAAGTAATTTGAAGCCTGTTCGCAAATACAGTTTTCTAGCGCTCTCCATGCTCGATAAGGTCTCTAAGTAGCAATACTGATAGCCTAGCGACTTGGCAACCTCTAATAAACTAATAATCAGTCGACGCCCTAAGCCCGAAGCACGTGCTGAGGGAAGCAAATACATTTTTTGTAGCTCGCAAACTTGTCTATCATCGCCACTGTCAAATTCACCAATGCCTGCGCCGCCCACAAGCGTGCCGTCAGTCTCGGCGACAAGGTAGGCACGTTGATCTGGAGCATAGGCCCGAGACATAAAATCGAGCTCTGGGTCTTGCCAAGCAAAGCCAGGGCGATCTGCCCCAAACTCAGTCAACACTTGACGAATGATGCCCGCGAGCACCTTATTGTCTCGCGCCTCGACGACACGAATCTTTGACGTGTTTGCCGCCGAACCATTGCTTTTAGAAGTCATCGAAACTCACTAGTGCCTATGTTACGTGTTTCATTTAGGCGCTATAGTAAAACAGCGAGGACATACTTTGCACCCAATTGATTAAACTCCCTGAAGGCCTACCCAGTATGCAAGGCGATCTATCTAAAAGACTTTATAGCGCAGAGCAGGTCCGCGCCCTCGATAGTCAGATTATTAACAGCTTTTCGATTTCGGGTATCACGCTAATGGAACGTGCCGCTCGATTCGCTTTCGACTCATTACTAGAGCGCTGGCCAAGCGTTAAAAAATTGATAGTCTTCTGTGGGGGAGGCAACAATGGTGGCGACGGCTATCTGATCGCTGCACTAGCGGCCCAAAAACAGCTAACGGTCAAACTAATAGCCGTCAGCTCGCCATCAACACTTAACGCAGACGCCCTCACCGCATTCACGATAGCCGGTAGCGCAGGATTAACGGCCGAACCTTTTTCCGAAGACTGTATCAACAGCGTAAGACAGGATGACGTAGTTGATGACGTAGTTATTGTCGACGCGATGCTAGGAACAGGGATAAATAAACCAGTAGAGGGCGACTATGCTCTCGCTATTAAGCTTATCAACGAGCACCCCTCACCTACTTTAGCCGTTGATATTCCGTCTGGACTGTCTTCAGATACCGGCCGTCCTCTGACAACGGCGATCGAGGCAGACCTAACTTGCACCTTCATCGGCAAAAAGCTTGGTCAAATGACGGGTCTAGGAAGAAGTTTTATTGGGGAGTTGAAGTTCAATACCTTAGGAGCCCCCAGCGAAGCTTATGAAACCGTCAGCAGCGCGGCGTACGCTTTATCCATGAGCGATCTGATAAGCGAAATCAATACAAGACCTAAGCATGCCCACAAAGGCTTTTACGGCCATACACTCCTTATCGGAGGCAATACCGGTTACGCCGGTGCCATCGCTCTGGCCGCGCAAGCATGTGCAAGAATGGGGGCCGGACTAACGAGTGTCGCGACACACCCAAGCCACGCCAATACCGTTCTAACGCACTGCCCAGAAGTCATGACAAAAGCAGTGAAACACGGCAACCAACTTTCAGAGCTACTCAGTGCGGCAAGTGTGATTGTCATAGGGCCCGGCTTAGGCAGGGATGCATGGTCTGAACAAATGCTTTACCACGCGATACTCGCTGACAAGCCTATGATCCTTGATGCGGACGCGCTCAATATACTGTCCATTAAATCGGATTGGCTGACTAAACGAACTGCACCAACTCTCATGACACCCCACCCAGGAGAAGCCGCTCGACTTCTCGGGAGTGATACCGCTTTGGTCGAAAGTGATCGATTAAAGAGCGTCCGACTATTGAGCGAAAGATATGACGCCAGCGTGGTTTTAAAAGGTAGCGGAACTCTCATCCAGAAGCATCGCGGAGCCACCGCGTTGTGCCCCTACGGCAATCCTGGCATGGCGTCTGGCGGAATGGGAGATGTGTTAAGTGGAATATTGGGCGGGCTTTGGGCGCAATCTGAATGGAGTCAGTCTTATGCAACGGATCTAGGTGTTTGTTTGCATGCAAAGGCCGCTGACATCGCTATGCGAAAATCCGGCGAAAGGGGGATGCTTGCCAGCGACCTCATCCCGATAGCGCGTCAGTTACTGAATCGAAAAGAAACTAACTAAAAGACTAAGCTAGCTCTTCATTCAATTTAGCGCGAACATCCATCAACACTTTGCCGTACAAATTTTCTCCGCGCCGATCTCGGCCACAACCCCAGATGTAATCATATTGGCTGTTTTCAACTAATCGAGCGTCCCCTGTTGCTAACAACGCCTCTGCCACCTCAGGATAAGTCTTACACTTTGTATAAACGGCTCGCGTCATCATAACGCGCTTGACCGCCGCCCAATCCTTGCGCATGCCTAAACGGTTTTTGCGTCCTAGCTTTCGCGCCTGTTTGGCCGATGACGAGCTTCTGATCGCATCAGCATGAGCGGCGTCTTGCTCTGCAAACTTACTCGCTTGAAAATAATGCTCAACACTCGCCCACTCTGCGCCATCCAATTTAAAGCTGTGTTCAGAAAATGTTCCCAAAACTTCGTCGATATCATTACGACGAAAATAGTGAGTATTTTCATCCTGCTCTGGAAACAACATAACTGCCTCATCATCCGTTAGAAAAGTAAGTGGCTCAGTTTACCTGATCATCATGCAAAGCGATCGAGAATTTCCCGAACAGAGACATAATAGCTTTCGCCGAACAAGTTGAGGTGGTTGAGCAAGTGATAGAGATTATAAATAGGGACTCGTTCTTCCCAGTCGGGCGCTAGTTCAGTACAGGCGGCATACGCTTGATAAAAACGCGGTGGAAAACCACCAAATAAACGGGTCATCGCAAGATCAGTTTCTCGCCAACCATAGTACACCGCAGGATCGATAAAGGTAGGTCCGCCTTGTGCGGAGACATGAACATTCCCGGACCACAAATCACCATGCAGCAAAGCTGGCGCCTGTTTAGGGATTAACTGATTAAGCTGCTGTCCAAGATTGATAATTCGCCGATAATCATTTGGCTGAAGCAAGCCCGACGCGAGCGCTAAATCGGCTTGATAGCGCAAACGATACTGCGCAAAAAACTCATAGCCATCGTCACAAAAGTGATTCAGTTGCGGCGTTGCGCCGCAATAGTTATCGTTAATAAATCCAAATTGCTCTCGAGTACACTCGTGAAGTAAGGCGAGATCTTCCGCCAAATCGTCCCAGAATCGGCTACTCTGCGGAGCCGACTCAATATACTCCATCACTATAAACTGATTACCATAGCCAAGGACATTTGGCGTGCGTACATTGGCCGACACATTTAAGTAAGCCAAACCCTGAGCTTCCGATTCAAAAAAGCGAGGTGGTGCAGAAAACTTTTGCTTAACAAAGTACTTAGCACCGCCCGAGTCGGTCAAACAAAATGCCTCACTGGTGTCCCCGCTAGGGATCGGAGACAGACCAACCGAACCGGAAAATGCTTGGCTTTTAAGCCAAGCTTGTAGATCCGGTAAGAGTGACATCGCGCGCTATTCTTGAACTTTAATAACGATAAATGACGGGTTTCCCTGACGTATTATAAGGGCTGGCACGGCTTTATCAGACGGAAGATCTTCGACCACCGAATAAAAATCTTCAACCGTATCAAATGCTTCATTATTTAGTCGCGCGATAATATCGCCAGGCCTTACGCCAGACTCAAGCGCTGGGCCGTCTAACACCTGAACTACCTGCACACCACCTTGTAAATTGAGCTCGCCCAAGGCTTCCTTTTCAACCTCTTTAACCTGCACACCTAAGCGGTTAGTCGCTGGCGCTGGCTTGGCTTTAGGGCTCGCTATCGCCTGATCTGCATCAGGTAAAGCACCAATCTCAACGCTGACACGGATTTCTTCACCGGCGCGAAATACACGTAATTGGGCTTCAGAACCAAGTTTTGTTCGGCCGACTAAGTGAGGTAACTCTGAGGACATTTCAATTTCTTCGCCTTCAAAGTCTACAATCACGTCTCCCGCTTTTAAGCCCGCAGCCTCAGCTGGCGACCCCTCGATAACCTGAGCAACTAATGCACCATAAGGTTTTTCTAGACCAAAAGAATCCGCTAAATCCTTACTAACCTCTTGAATCAATACACCCAACCAACCACGCGATACAAAGCCTTGCCCTTTAAGTTGATCAACCACATCCATCGCAACATCCATCGGAATCGCAAACGATACTCCCATGAAGCCACCTGAACGAGTATAGATTTGGGAGTTAATACCGATTACTTCGCCATCCATGTTGAACAGAGGACCGCCGGAGTTACCTGGATTAATCGCAACGTCTGTCTGAATGAACGGCACATAACTTTCATTGGGAAGACTTCGGCCTTTCGCACTGACAATTCCCGCCGTGACCGTATAATCAAAACCAAACGGAGAACCAATCGCAAATACCCACTCACCCACTTTGGTTTCACTCGATTTCCCGAGCTTGGCAACCGGAAGGTCAGACGCATTCACTTTCAAAACGGCCAGATCAGAACGTTTATCAAACCCAATCAGCTCAGCTTTCATCTCCCGACGGTCGCTGAAACGAACAAAAATCTCGTCCGCCCCTTCCACCACATGATTGTTCGTCAGCACATAGCCATCATCACTGACAACAAAGCCCGAGCCCGTAGACTGTTGGCGTTTTTCTCCACCCGGTGAACCACCGTAAGGTGCACCAAAAAAATGTTTGAAGAACTCTGGAATCTGCTCCATGTCCCCCTGAAACTGAAGTCCAGGCGACGCTTTGCTCAGGCTAACGGTACTGATATTAACAACAACTTCAGAATGTTCTTCGACCAGCTTGGTAAAGTCAGGCAGGCTAGCAGCTTGCACCGCCGACACGAAAAAACTAGCCAAGAACGCAAGCCCAAATAGTGCAACGAGCTTAATTGGGTATTTCATAAAAACTCCTGTTTTGGGACGAGCCCCAGCGAGTAGCGTGAACAATAGGCGATATTAGCCAATCGCGCACGAACGAGATTAGTAACCGATCTTGAGTATTAAGGAGAGCTTATTTTGGAGATGATCGCTGGCAATTCAACTTACAGTTCTGTAAGGGCTAGCGAAAGCGGTAATATTAGCGACGCTAACGAGGGAACTCAGCGCTGACAAACACCTTGCGACTGGGCAGACAACGCAATCGCAGACATGACGGGCTGAAAAGATTCATCGCCCTGAAAGCGGCGACTGAACAACCGGGCCCACAGGAAGCCGACTAGCAGTCCAATCAGGCCGGCGAGCGCCACCCAAGGGTCTGTTAGAGAAAATACGCTTTTGGTAAACACGGCGAAAACCACCATAGCGAGCAATGGGATTAAGAACATAATGACAGACGCTTTCATCAACCCCTCTTCTGGGATTGCCAATAACACGACGTCACCTGCCTTCGCCACTAGCCGATTCTCAACATCCATTTCGATACCGTGCCCGCTCGCCAACTTAGAGATTAAACTTTGGCCACAACTAGATTGCAGCTCACAGGCATTACACGCACTTTGTCTTTGTGTTTTTACACGCGCCGTTTTACCCATTACTGAAAGCACTAGCGCTCGCTCTTCTACCACTAAAAAACCCCTACGGTTCCGTTGATGTCATGAGCGGTTTTACTGACTCGGCAACCATCATCGCCGTCATTGCAGGTACTTCCCCCATTACTGTCACGCCATAGTGGTGAGAACCATCAGTGACCTTGTGGAAATACGCCACCGTTGCGCCAACAATCGACGCACCGACCGGCATGGAGTCCGTCTCTACTTGCTCCACAAAGACACTAAACGTCGCTAAACCATCGCTATATAGCATCACATTCTCGCCCGGGTCTTTATGAACGGCCATCGGTTCAAAACCAGGTGGAACCCAGTCCAGCTTCCACGCAATACCGCCCGGCCATGCTTGGTCTTTATTAGAGGAGAGGACTACCTCATGGGCGATCACCTCGCCTTTGCTCATCGGGTTTAGGTCTTCGTCTGTAATGGCATCTGTAAACGTGATTTCAGCGTAATGAAAACGCTCTAACTCTGCGCCATCACCTTGCAATGAGGATTTCAACAGCAAGCCAGTTTGTCTGTCTAACCATAATTGGTAGCTATAACGATTCTTATCTTGAGCTTCTACAAAGAGCTTGACCGCTTCTCTCCCGATCAAACGCGCAGGGCCTAGATAATGAAGCTGGTAAAACTCATGCGTCGGCATAAAAGCGGAAAACGCCTGAACCACGCTATTTGTAATAGAGTCCTGCTCAACCTTAACAACTTTGTTGTTAGGCAAGACGCACATCACCTCGCGATCCCTACGAATTACCTCTCCCATCGCACCATCCAACTGAGTAAGACGCTCCTCTTCAACACCATCTTGATAACGATGAACGACTTGCACCGTACTCGACATTTCCCCTCGAGAGAAAACAAACGTCCCTCGATAATTGGTTTCTACGGCCGCTTTCTGCATCGACTCAAGCCAGACCATGGGGTCTTCAGTCTCTGACGCCGACACATGCCCCACAAGCCCCAGCGGAATACTCAACAACAGCGCGAGAACAGAAGGCACACCAAACCGGACAAAGGAACGTTTGGAGCCATTTGAAAACCGTAACTGCATAATGCCTATATACCTACAGAGTTAACACTTGCAACGCGAGCCAAGGGCATGATTCCTTGACTAGAACCAAACGCAGAATGTTCCGCGTGGCGCAAAAGATATTCATTAAAACGACGGGCATGTCGCTCATCAAATTCAACATGAATTTTTGGCATTTTTATTACACTAGTCTGGTTTCCTGTCTCCAACAATGATGCACCTGGCTGAGTGTCCGCTATTAACGGGCCACTAGCCGGTTCAACACTTTGATACTGAACGCCAACTAGCACAGCAACCGCGACACTAGCCGCAATTCCAAACGACTTAACTAAAGAAAAGCGTCTCGCTGTAATGCCCGTAGCAGCCTTGTCGCCACTAGGTTCATTGCCAGATGCAAAAGGCACCTTCGTATCAGCTGCCGAGCCATCTAACTCCAAGGCCAATGACGCACGAATATCAATATTCATCACATCAGGTTCACAGTCTCGGACCACTTGGCGTACTTGATGGTAACGGTTCCATACGGTTGCCAGTTCGTCGTCAACATTCGACAAGACACGCTGCAGCTCCAACTCATTGGCTTCATCGTCCATCAACGCAGAAATCGACTCTTTTAAACGTTCGTCCATCTCAAACTCCTACTGCTAACAAAGCAAATAAATATCTATTCAAGTAACCACTAGACATCGCGCTCACGATTCCTCATCCATTAACGGCTTCACAGCTTGGTCGACAGCTTCTCTAGCTCGAAAAATACGTGAGCGCACCGTCCCGACAGGACAAGACATCACTTGCGAAATATCCTCATAACTCAAACCATCAAATTCACGCAAGGTGAAAGCAACGCGCAAGTCTTCAGGCAGAGCCGAAATCGCATCGCGAATGACGCCTTGAAGCTGCTCTCGATTTATCTCGCTTTCAGGTGTGGCAATATCTCTAAGCTTCGCACTATTAGCCGCCACGGGGGAGTCATTAACATCCAAGTCGGTAGAGGGAGGCCGTCGCCCTCTCGACACTAAATAGTTTTTAGCGCAGTTAATTGCGATACGATACAGCCAAGTATAAAACGCGCTATCACCGCGAAACTTGCCAATGGCGCGATACGCTTTGATGAAGGCTTCTTGTGTCACATCTGCAATTTCGTGGTAATCGCTAATAAAGCGGGAAACGACAGACGCAACACGACCCTGATATTTTATCACCAGTAAATCGAAAGCTTTCTTGTCACCTTTTTGAACGCGCAACACCAGCTTATAGTCGAGAGTTTTTTCGTACTCTTTGTCGTCTTGAAGCGGCGTCGCAGAATCTTGCTGCATAGTTTTCGAAGGGCCTGACACTTTACTGTTTTCGACTCGGGTTTGAGCCAATTTAACGGTAGCGCTATTATTGCCTAGCTCAGGCACAATTGAAATGGCGACAGACGATCTAGACGTGGATAAAGGCGCTAAGTCTGATCGCTTGGCAAATACGCTATTGGAGGAAACGGACAATTTTTGCACGGACATGAACTTACCTTCGGTTGAATCCATTATCGATTTGTTTCATTCACCGCTGTGCGATAACACAGAGCAATGAATTCTCGTTGCATGCTTCGACCAAATGATTGCAATTTAGTTCATTCCATCAATAATAGCCTTTCACTTATTCTCAACTCGACAGCGAAGCCCTAGCGCAACATGCACTCAAGCTATCAATACGACGTACTTATCATCGGCAGCGGCGCAGCTGGATTAGCCGCCGCACTCAATATCGACCCCAATGCATCCGTCGCCGTACTATCAAAAGGTCCGCTAGCCAGCGGCTCGACACCTTGGGCTCAAGGTGGTATTGCTGCAGTACTAGATGCCGCAGACGATGTTGAGTCTCATATCAGCGACACCTTACAAGCTGGGGCTAACCTATGCCACGAAGACGTCGTGCGGAAAATTGTTCTTAAAGGACGGGACAGTATCGACTGGTTGTGCGAGCAAGGTGTCGACTTCACGAGAGACAAAAGTACAGCGACGCAAGATTATCACCTTACCAAAGAAGGCGGCCACAGCCACCGCCGCGTGGTGCATGCCGACGATGCTACCGGACAAGCTATCTCTAGCGTCCTTTGCGAACGGGCAAATAACGCCGCCAATATTGACGTATTTGAACATCGTGTCGCGATTGATTTGATTACCCATAAAAAACTTTTCCTACCCGGAAATCGATGTGTCGGTGCATACGTCCTCAATCGCCAAAACAGCCATGTTGAGCTGTTCAGTGCTCGCTTTGTGGTCATTGCAACGGGCGGTGCAAGCAAAGCGTATTTGTATACCAGCAACCCTGATGGCGCCAGCGGAGACGGTATTGCTATGGCTTGGCGGGCAGGATGTCGCGCGGCGAATATGGAATTCAATCAATTTCACCCCACCTGTCTTTACCACCCGCAAGCGAAATCATTTCTCATTACCGAAGCCGTTCGCGGAGAAGGCGGAAGGCTACTACTTCCAAATGGCGAACGCTTCATGCATCGCTTTGACGCGCGTGGCGAACTTGCGCCGAGGGACATCGTTGCAAGAGCAATTGACCATGAAATGAAAAGACTCGGTGCCGATTGCCTTTATCTTGATATCAGCCACAAAGACGCCGATTTCGTACGCAGTCATTTTCCGACAATTCATGATGCCTGCCTAAAATTTGGTATCGACATCACCAAAGACCCTATCCCCATCGTTCCTGCAGCGCATTACACCTGCGGCGGCATTATGGTCGATAAACATGGCCGCACCGACGTCAACCAGCTTTATGCCATTGGTGAGGCCTCATTCACAGGGCTGCATGGTGCGAACCGAATGGCAAGTAATTCGCTGCTCGAGTGCATTGTATATGGTCACGATAGTGCCCGAGACATTAACGAACAACTCAGTTCAATCCCGCAGCCACCTAGCGCTCCGCAATGGGATGAATCGCAAGTCACTGACTCAGATGAAGACGTTGTTCTCTCCCACAACTGGGACGAACTGCGCCGCTTCATGTGGGATTACGTCGGTATTGTTCGAACGGACAAACGGCTCCAGCGGGCCAAACACCGGGTCGATCTTTTGCATCAGGAAATTCTCGATTATTACAGCAACTACAGTGTCAGTAATGACCTGCTAGAACTGCGTAATCTTGTGACCGTTGCTGACCTCATTATCTGTTCCGCGATCCAGCGACGCGAGAGCCGAGGTTTACACTATACGCTCGATTATCTTGATACCGATGCTGAGCCAAAGGATACGATTCTGACCCCCACTAACTATTCAACCAGAGACTGGTAACCGGCTAAACACGAACTTAAGTCAAGCAAGACCAAACTAAGGTTACCTAAGAGAGGTTTTATGTGATTTGTTATCTATACTTTTTAGATACTCTCGCGACTCTCGGTAAGGAAGTCCTTTGGAACAGAATATTCTGCTTGCACGTCAGCCTATCTACAGTGAAGACCTAAGCCTCCATGGCTTTGAATTGCTTTTCCGTAGTCAACACAATTTAAATGCTCTAGATGTGGGCGAAGATGCTGCCACGTTTGAAGTCCTCGTTAACTATTGCACCAGCATTTCAAAGGAAATTGACAACACAAAATACCCTTTGTTCGTTAACGTCTCAGAGACATTCTTACTCTCTGACGCCCTACTCCCGATGGAACAAAGCCGTGTCGTACTTGAGCTCCTAGAACGTATCACCGTTACCGACGAGCTAGTGGAAGCCGTTGCTAGGCTGCATCGCGCTGGCTATCGCTTCGCTCTCGATGACTATGACTTTGACCCAAAATGGGCACCGTTCGTTCCTTACGTCGAGTTGATCAAAGTCGATGTGCTCGAAGCAGACATGGCTGCATTAAAAGTTCAAAAAGAAAGTATGGCCAGTTTTAAAGGCAAATGGCTCGCCGAACGAATAGAAGATCACGAGCGACTTCAAGAATGCATTGATTTAGGCTTCACTCTGTTTCAAGGCTACGTACTTGCCAAACCACAGGCCCTGCTGGGAAACAAAATCCAAGGCTCAACGGCCGTCACCGTCGAAGTGATACGTCTTTGCGGCAACCCAGAAGCTGAAATTGATCAAATTGCAGAGCGCGTCAGCCAAGACCCAAAACTGTCGATACAGCTTCTAAAGCTTGTAAACAGTCCAATGGTGAATCTAAATCGCGAGGTCAGCGATATTAAGCAAGCCATTACCTATTTGGGAATCGACTTGCTAAAACGTTGGGCCATGATGATTGCCTTTGTTAGCAATGATAACGCGCCAATGGAGGCAAGCAGAATTATCCTCACTCGGGCAAAGTGCTGCGAACTGTATTTCGAAGCAAACGAAACGCTTAAGGATCAGAACTCAAGCGCGTTTTTAGTCGGCCTCATTTCGGGTGTTGACGTCTTGCTAGCCTTGGACCCCAAATTTTTTGTAGAGCAGATACAGTTCAGTCCCGAAATTCAAAATGCGATATTAAAAGGCGAAGGCACGCTGGCCGATGTCGTTAAGCAAACGCGTCTCATCGAATTTTTCCTATCTCAATCTTTAGAAAAAATAAAAGAAATCCCGTCAGAGCTACTGTGCCATTACTCCGAAGCGCAACGCTGGGCGGGTGATGTGATTGAATCTCTTGAAAGTCCTGCTTAAGAGAACGCACAAAACCACCATTAGATAGGCAAGTTTAATTAGCGACAATACCTCAGTACGCAATACAAAAAAGCCGGCGTATTGATACATCTCTTAGTGAGATCATCAATACGCCGGCTTTTAACACAATCCCTTGCAGTCGACGCTGAAATTTGAAACGTTTATTTGTTAATAGAGAAGCTCAAACCTGCATGTTTTTGCAAGCGCTCTATCAGCGTCATTCCCATTGCTGAAGCTGGCGTCAATATTCCCGCAACCTTTGGAGACGATTTTTTATCCAGCGCTAAACATGCAGCACTCTCGCCCAACATTTTAGAGGTAGAGCCGTAACCAGGATCTCGGTCGCCCGTTACCCTCGCTGTCACTGCGCTACCGTCTTTTAGCTTGCCAACAACGGTAAAATTCCAAAATCCTGCTTCGCGCTCTTCTTTCGAAGGACCTTCACCCGGCTCTGGGAAAAACTTGTTAATGACTTTTTTATACAACGAGTCAGGCTTACCGGCCATCATTGCCGCTAATGCCGCTAACCCGGCATAACCTTTCAAACGGCCTGCAAGACCTTTACCCGAAATCATTGCCTCGTCATATCTAAAGTCCTTGCCGTAGGGGTATCCCAACAACGCATGACTGCGGCGCACAACTCGCGTGTTAATCGCGGCCATAATAAATGGCATGATGTAAGCGTTAACATCCTTATCAAGCTTAACCGACTGTAAATCTGCACGATCTGGACCTTTCATGTCGCCACGAGGGTTCAAGCCATAAGGGTTAAAAAGCACCTTGTAGACTTCAGGGTCCTCTGCCGCTTCAGCCATCACATTGTTCATGCTGGCATACGTACCACCACTGAAGCCGCCTTTTGCCGACTTCAAGCGCATTTTTACATGCTGTGCGTATTCGCCTTTTCGCTCTTGGCATTCGTTCTGTAGATAGTGCACACCTAGATCTGATGGAATAGAGTCGAACCCGCAACAATGCACAATTCGTGCGCCAGATTTTTGGGCCGCTTCGTTGTGACTATCTATCATGCGACGAATCCACTGAGTCTCGCCTGCCAGGTCACAATAATCTGTGCCGTGCTCAACACAGGATGCGACTAGTTCATCACCATAAAGCGCATAAGGGCCAACGGTGGTACAAATAACTTTCGCCCGAGAAACCATAGCATCCAGGCTGTCACGATCATGGCTATCCGCCACGATTAGTGGAACATCTTTATTGCCCAGCTCCTTTCGAACCTGCTCAAGTTTGTTTTGGCTTCTGCCCGCCATTGCCCACTTTAGCGTTCCGTCCAAACCATATTGCTTTAAGTAATACTCAGCAACCAAACGTCCGGTAAAGCCACTAGCACCCCAGATAATTACGTCGAATTCTCTTTTTGACGCCATCGGCATCCTCTCTTGTTATCGGTATAGTTGAAAATAGTGTTGTTGACCCACGTCGTACCAGCCATTTGAATCAGTGGATAATACGATATTCGTAACGCTCATTGTGTCCTTCCATGATCATGCCCTGAATATAGATAGTCAAGGCATGACACAGATAGACACTCCGATGACTACATCGCAGACATTCCACCATCAACCGGCACTGCTATGCCGTTCATGTAGGTGTTTGCAGGTGACAGCATCATCACCATTACATCAACAATTTCCTCAACTCTTGCAATACGCTTCATTGGGCAACCACGCGCTAGGTTTTTGTTCAGATCCGCAATGTCACCTTTAGGGTTAAGTTGTGGGTTATCCACCATTGGCGTAGCAGTGAAGAACGGGCAAATAGCGTTAACACGAACATTGTAGCTACCCACTTCAACTGCTGCCGTTTTAGTTAGACCAATAACCGCATGCTTTGCCGCACCATAGCTAGAGCCCATTGGTGTTCCACCCAAACCGGCCATTGAGCTAACGTTCAAAATAGCGCCATCTTTTTGCGCGCACATCGCTCGCATCTGATGCTTCATTCCAAGAGCAACGCCTTTTGCATTGACACTGAACTGGTGATCCAAAGTATCCGCATCTAAGTGAACCATCGGTCCCAATGCCGGCGCGATGCCTGCATTATTAACCGCCATATCCAACTTTCCGAAGCGCTCAACAGCAAGCTCAACTAAGGCTTGCGCATGGGCCTCCTCAGCAACATTGCCCACTAAAGAAGCAACCTCAACGCCCTTCCCTTCAAGCTCTGCAACGGTTTCCTGAAGTCCATCCGCATTGTAGTCAGCCAACACCAGTTTTGCGCCACGCTCACCCAAGGCATATGCTAAAGAGCGACCAAACCCACTTGCCGCACCGGTAATTAGGGCCGATTTCCCAGAAAAATCTAATAACGAATCCATAATCTACTACTCAATAAAAATGTGTTTAAACGTGTGTTAAATGGTTAGCCCGCCATCCACAACGATGCATTCGCCCGTTGTGTATGAAGATGCATCGCTGACGAGGTATAACACGGTGCCGGCCATTTCTTCTGGGTCGGCATGGCGTCGCATTGGTATCTGCTGCATCGCCATTTTGTACATCGCATCGTTATCAAACAACGCACCCGCAAACTTTGTTTTGGTCAACCCTGGCAACAAAGCATTCACTCGAATATTCAGACCTGCACATTCTTTCGCAAAAGACTTTGTCATATTGATAACAGCCGCTTTTGAAATTGAATAAATACCCTGCATCATCCCCGGCTGTAAGCCGTTCACAGAAGCAGTATTCACAATGCTGCCGCCGCCGTTCTCGCGCATCAGCTTTCCGGCTTCTATCGACATGAAAAAGTAACCGCGAATATTAACGTCAACCGTCTTATTGAATGCGCCAATATCCGTATCTAAAATATGCCCGAAGTACGGGTTAGCCGCTGCGTTGTTTACCAGAATATTCAAACGGCCATGCTGGTTTTTAATGTATGCAAATGCTTCTTGAATCTGGGTCATATCGCCGACATGACAGGCTAGCGCTTCAGCCGAACCGCCCGCTTCCTTTATTTCATCAGCCACGCGCTGGCAGTCTTCAACTTTACGACTAGAGACAATGACATGCGCCCCTTGCTCACCTAGCAACTTGGCAATTGACTCGCCAATACCTCGGCTCGCGCCGGTTACCAATGCAATTCTATCCGTTAGATCAAATAATTTTGTAGTCACTCACTTCACCCTTAATATTGACTTGAAATTGACATAATAATTGCCATCGAACTAACGAGGCATAAGATGGTCTGGTACCAATACGACTTTACCTTTCACTTCCCGTCCCAGTACTTTATTTAATGCATCCTGAGTGCGAGATAATGGAAACACCTCATCTGTTTCAAGGTGAATTTTTCCATCGCGATACCACCCGAATAGCTCCTGCATATTCTGCATAAACACCATAGGTTCGTGCGCAACAAAACTTCCCCAGAACACGCCCACGACACTGTATTCTTTAACCAACGAGAGGTTCACCGGAAACTGAGGAATAGTCCCTGACGCAAAACCAACGATCAACAGACGGCCATTACGCGCCATCGACCGAGAGCACGCATCAAACGCATCGCCGCCGACAGGGTCATAAACCACATCCGCACCTTTGCCGCCGGTTAGCTCTTTAATTCGCGACTTAAGATCTTCTTCCGAATAGTTTATTAATTCATCGGCGCCATTGGCTTTCGCTAGCGCCAGTTTTTCAGCGCTAGAACATGCTGCAATAACACGAGCGCCCATCGCCTTACCGATTTGAACCGCCGCAATGCCGGTCCCACCTGCAGCGCCCAAAACCACCAAAGTTTCTTTCGCTTTTAATCGAGCGCGTTGTTTTAACGCGTGATGCGCAGTGCCATGAGCACACAACAAGTTTGCCGCATCAATATCGGGCACGTCGTCCGTCACAGGCATAACCATACGCGCATCAACAATTGCCTTGTCTGCAAAACCGCCATACGTTCGACTCGAACAAATAAAGCGCTGGCCTACCTTTAAATGCTTAACGCCTTCACCTAAGGCCTCAACCTCTCCACAAAATTCTGCGCCCGGAACAAACGGACGATCAGGCTTAACTTGATATAAGCCTTGCACCAACAATCCATCTGGAAAGTTCACGCCGGCCGCGCGCACTATGACACGCACCTCGCCTTTACCTGGTTGTGGCTCATCAATATCTTTATAGGCCAACTCTGACACTGGTCCAAACTCTTCACATACTATCGCTTTCATATAACTAAATATCCTTGGTGATCAGGTTCAATCTTTGCAAGATTTCTCAAGCCTCTGACTTAATGACATGTAAAGCGCCCATTGCTAACGGAGCAACATAACTTCCGACCTTACTCGCCTCTTTGCTCGACGCATTCCCTTCTTGTGCTCGCTTAGCAACGCCTTGAGCAATCGCAGCCAATCTGAAGAAGCTAAAAGCCAAATAGAAAGCCCAGTGATCGATATGGTCAATGCCCATTCGCTCACAATACTGAGCAACATATTCTTTCTCTTCAGGTATCCCCAGCGCAGCGCGATCAACGCCCGCTAAACCACTCATCCCTTTAGGCGCAGCCGGCATGCGCAACTGCATACATTGATACGCTAAGTCAGCATAAGGGTGGCCAAGCGTCGACAACTCCCAATCCAATACCGCAATGACATCTGGGCTGTCAGGTGCAAAAATCATATTGTCCAAGCGGTAATCGCCATGCACTAACGACACCTTGCCATCATCTTCAGGCATGTTGTTTTCAAGCCACTCAATCAACTGATCCATTGCAGGAATTTTGTCGATCTCCGATGCTCGATATTGCTTAGTCCAGCGACCTAACTGACGCTCAAAATAATTTCCCGGTTTGCCGTAGTCTGACAAACCCAGCGCCTCGACGTCGACACTATGAATCGCAACAAGTACTTTATTCATGTTGTCATAAGCGGCTGCGCGTTCGTCGTTTGAGCCGAACTCAGGTAATGATGCTCCCCAAAAAATTCGACCATCGCAATGCTCCATCACATAGAACATAGACCCCAAAACGGTCGGGTCTTCACACAGATGAAAGACTTTTGGCACAGGAACGTCAGACCTCGCCAAGGCTTCGTAAACACGAAATTCGCGATCTACCGCATGTGCTGACTTCAGCAATTTCCCAGGTGGTTGACGACGTAGCACGTAATCGCCGCTTTTCGCCTCAATCAAGTAAGTAGGGTTTGACTGGCCACCGGTAAACTTTTTGCTACGTAACGGGCCTTCGAATCCTGCGACATGCTCCGTTAGATATTCCGCAAGCTTCAGCTCGTCTAAGCCATCTAGCACTTCACTCATGTTATTTCCCATTTCTACGTTGAAGGTTTGGCCAAACTGCTCAGGGACACCCAGAACAGTCTAACCAAAGCGAGCAATCTCGATTTCTATTTGGCTAGCGCGCCATAACCCGCCGCCAATCCTCTACCAAGCTGCATCATATGTACTTGATCTGGACCGTCAGCCAAACGAATCGTACGAGCCATTTGATATGCCTGCGCAAAAAAGAAATCCTGACTCAATCCCGCCGCACCATGAATCTGCATTGCACGGTCAATGACGTCACATGCCATCTGCGGCGCGACAATCTTAATCATTGAGATTAACTGTTTAGCACCTTTGTTACCGACACGATCCATAGCATCTGCTGCCTTGAGCGTTAACAAACGCGCTTGCTCTATTTCGCACGCTGACTTAGCAATGTCTTCTCGCACAGAGCCCTGTTTGCTTAGCGGTTTATGGAACGCCACTCGCTGCTCCGCTCGCGCGCACATTAGCTCTAATGAACGCTGGGCGGCACCAACCAGGCGCATGCAATGATGAATTCTACCTGGCCCCAAGCGACCCTGGGCAATTTCAAAACCACGCCCTTCGCCCAAAATAATATTATCGACTGGCACACGTACATTCTCGAATGTAATTTCAGCATGCCCTTCTGGCGCATCATCATTTCCAAATACTTTCATCGGCCGCACAATCGTCACGCCCGGCGTATTGATCGGTACCAATACCTGAGATTGCTGCTGATGCCTGTTTTCATTTTCAGGGTCAGTTTTGCCCATCACAATCAATATTTTACAACGCGGGTCACACGCGCCAGAGATATACCATTTGCGTCCATTGATGACATACTCATCACCATCGCGCTCAATGCTTGTTTCTATATTCGTGGCATCACAAGACGCCACTTCAGGCTCTGTCATCGCAAATGCAGAGCGTATCTCACCAGCTAGCAAAGGCTTGAGCCACTCTTCCTGCTGAGCTGCTGAGCCGTATCGAGCAAGCACCTCCATGTTCCCAGTATCGGGCGCACTACAGTTAAAAATCTCAGAAGCGAAACGCGTACGGCCCATAATTTCAGCTAATGGTGCATATTCCAAGTTAGTGAGGCCATAGCCGTCATCACTCTCTGGCAAAAACAAATTCCACAAACCTTGGGCTTTCGCTAAGCCTTTTAGCTCTTCTATTTGAGGAGGTATGGCCCAACGATCTTCGCCGTTTTCTATGATGTCATTCAGCTCTTGCTCTATGGGATACAAATGCGTGTCTAAAAAGTTCTGCACCTGTTTAATCAACTGTTTGGTTTTATCAGAATATTCGAATTCCATAAACATCGCCTTGGTTCATTTGCGGATAGTTTTTTAAGTAAGGAGTCATCGTTAATAAAAAACGACTCCCAAAAACGGGGAGAAATTAAATCACGCGCACAAATATCATTGAAATTTATTTAATTTATTGACTAAAATAAGCCTCCGTGATTATAAAGGCGCCACATTGATGCAGTTAAACAAAGTAGATCTGAACCTCTTTGTCGTATTCGATGTTATCTACCGAGAACGCAATCTAACCAAAGCATCTGACATACTGCATATCACACAACCTGCCGTCAGCAATGCCCTCGCCCGCCTTAGACAAACCTTCGACGACAAACTTTTCGTGCGCCAACAAGGCCAAATGGTGCCCACCCCACTAGCGGAAAATATTATTGAACGAGTCCGCTTTGCGCTAGGCAATTTAGAAAGCGCGCTTAACGAGCATGATGATTTCGACCCAAAAACGTCATCGCGCCGTTTTGCTTTTGCGATGAATGACACCTCTGAGTCCTACCTATTGCCTCTCTTGATTAAGTTTTTGGAGCAAGAAGCGCCAAATATCTTTATCGAAAGCTACGCGGTACCGCGTAACGAGTTAGAACGAGAGTTCACGGCCGGACAACTGGATTTCGCACTAGACGTGCCCGTATTGAACGAGCCAACATTGAACCATCAGTCTCTAACGCATGAGCACTTTGTTTGTGTCACACGTAAAGACCATCCGACGATTCAGGGGACAATTTCAATGGACCAGTATTTGGCAGCGTCCCACATACATATATCAAGTCGTCGTCGCGGTCAGGGCTATATTGATATGACACTTAATCAGCTAGGCAAGGAACGAAATATCAAGCTGCGCGTGCAACACTCTCGCGCCGCTCCCCCTATTGTTAAGACGAGCGATTTATTGCTGACCATACCCCAAACACTTGCCAACGATAGCGATCTACAAATACTCGACTTACCCTTCGACCTGCCTAATCTCGACTGGCATTTATATTGGGCCGCCAACTACGAAAACGACAAAGCCCATCAATGGATGCGTCAGGTCATTTTTGACATTTTTGGTCAGTTCGATCAGTCCCGACCAAACCAATCTAAACGCCGCATGGGTATTTTCTTATGACTAGAGTGTTTTCACACGCCAATATCATGATCGCATACAACATGAAAAACCTGCTTGAACGCGAAGGGATCACCTGCGAAATCCGAAATGACATCGCTACGTCTGCCGCAGGCGAAGTGCCACCCATCGAAGTATGGCCTGAAGTTCGCGTTTCCGACCTCGATAAGAGCCGCGCCGAAGCGATCGTAGAAAGAGCGCTCGTTGGTGACTTAAGCGCGACGTCTTGGCACTGTGTTAAATGCAACGAAACAAATGAGCCTGCCTTCGAGCTATGCTGGAACTGCGGCACTGACCCAAAAAACAAACATGATTGAGCGTTCTCGCTAACCAAATAAGCGCATATCTATCTGCATCTATATGCCATAATTGAATCTATCGAAAACAACCAGCTATTTTCCAGTCTGAACATAAAGGCTCCCAACGATGATGAATACCAGAATATATAAAGCGGTTCATGACTTAGCCGAAAACCTAATGGAAGCCGTCAATCAAGAGGACAACGAAGCATTCGCCAAGCTCTATGCTGAGCTCAATGACATCTGCGTTGATAACGACAATACGGACAAAGACCACCCGGTTCAGTGGGAAACGCTCGCGGACTTTACTGAAGAGCTTGAAGATGCCTTATCGATCTATGCAAAAGCATTAGAAAAAGCGACAGCAATCAACTCAAAAGACTATATGTCTTCTATCGCCTACTCTATCGCAACACTAAAAATCGAACAGGGCCGTACACAGGAAGCCATTGATAGCCTGAAGAACGCAAAAATAAGCGCGAATAAAATCGAAGACCAAGAACTCAAAGACGAAATTGCCGAGCTACTTGAAAC